>Ga0206808_1100_pt1 | contig 22202 bp, 12 predicted proteins | sample Alteio_BWOrgCont_58_FD_152899 | JGI IMG/M metagenome (GOLD analysis project Ga0206808, IMG submission 152899) | Enriched cells from forest soil in Barre Woods Harvard Forest LTER site, Petersham, Massachusetts, United States -... | ecosystem: Environmental > Terrestrial > Soil > Temperate forest >...
CAATCACCGTCTCGATAATCGCAATCGACTCCGGCTCGCCCGATGGGGCACCTTCCGTCTCGCCGATCAACAGCCGCAGCAGGTTCGGCTCGCCCGGCGTATCGCGCCCTCCCGCCCCATAGCCTGAAGCCTTGATGCGCACTGCTGGCAGCGTCTTGTACTTCACTTCCAGCATGCGCAGCACCACCGCGCCCGTCGGCGTCACCCGCTCCATTGCTGGCCCCGCTGCATAAACAGGTGCGCCGCCAAGCAGCGCGAGCGTTGCCGGCGCCGGCACCGGCAGCGTTCCGTGCTGACACACGACCGTCCCGCTGCCCACGTTTAACGGCGACGCCAGCCAGCTATCGACGCCCAGCGCCTCGCATCCCGCGGCCGCGCAAACAATGTCGACAATCGTGTCCACCGCGCCCACTTCGTGGAAATGGACCTGTTCAATCGGAATCGAATGGATCTTCGCTTCTGCTGCGCCAAGTAGTTCAAACGCATGGATCGCGCGCGCCTTCACCGTTTCTGCAATCTGCGCAGCGCGAATGATCGCAACAATCGCCGTCAATGAGCGGTGCGGCGCGTGCGTATGCCCATGCTCTTGGTGCGAATGCGCCTCATGCGAATGTTTCCCCCCGCAATGGGAATGAGTGTGAGAATGTTCGTGTGAATGAGACTCTGCGTGCGTGCGTGTATGCGAGTCATCGTCCGGCGTCATCACGTCAACTTTCGTCGCCGCAATCCCGCCGCGCATCACCTTCCGCATTTCCAGCCGCGCGCCCACATTCAGCGCGGCCGTAGTCTGCTCAAGAAGCGCAAAGGAAACACCGGCATCGACAAGAGCCCCAAGAAGCATGTCGCCGCTGATTCCAGAAAAACACTCAAGGTATCCAATACGCATTGAAAGTGATTCTAAACCGCCGGCTATGCTCCCCGTCGTGCAAGGATGTCCGCAGGCAAAATTGCATTCATTGATCCCGAGCGGAAGCCCGTCGAATCCAGCGTCACGTATTGGTAGCCCGCCTTCTTCAATGCAGCTGTCATGGAGTCCAGCATCTCCATCGTCAGCGCACGCGGCAACTCAGCGCGCGCAATCTCCACCCGCGCCAGGTCCCCATGGTGCCGCACGCGAAACTCGCGAAACCCCAGTTGCCGCATGCATTTTTCCGCCTGCTCAACCTGCTCCAGCACCTCGCGCGTCACGGTACGCCCATATTCCACGCGCGAAGCCAGGCACGGCGCCGCAGGCCGGTCCCAGAGCGAATAGCCAGCCGCCTTCGCAAGTGCCCGAACCTCCGCCTTGGTCAACCCCGCATCGGCCAGCGGGGCCGTCACCGCATGCTGTACTGCGGCCCGCTGTCCAGGGCGAAAATCCCGCGTGTCGTCCGCATTCATTCCGTACGCAATTGCGCTGAAGCCCAGTTCCGCGCCCAGTGCACCCATCACTGCAAACAACTCGTCCTTGCAGTGGAAACACCGGTTGGCATCGTTGCGCTGATACTCAGGCCGCTCCAACTCATCGGTGGCCACTATCCGCAGCGGCATTTTGATCAACTCGGCGAACGCGCAGGCCTGTTCCATATCCCGACGCGCCAGGCTCGGCGAATCTGCCAGCACCGCAAGCATCCGCGCCCCAAGCACCCGATGCGCAGTAGCCGCCAGAAAAGCCGAATCCACCCCTCCCGAGTAAGCAACCATCAGACTGCCCAGCCCCGCTAAACAGCTCTCAAGCGCAGCCATCCGCAGCGCCGTCTCCTCGCCATCGGCACGCGTCTCCCCCGCAACTGCGTCCTTCTGTAAGTCAGGCTGAGAAATCGTCGCCATGCGGCAAATTATACCCCCTCCCACGTATGCATGCGATGATGGACCCTCCCGTCAATGTACATCCGCGACGCAATCACAACAGGTTCTTACGACAGGTCAGTGGCTTCCGGTCCGATGCGATACGCTCTAATGAAAGCGTCGACAGTCATTTATTGAAGGACACGTCGTCGCGCCAGCTCACGCAAACATGGAAAAGGATGCGCTTCACCTGTGGTTCGCGTACCCCGACGACCTGCTCGACGAGCAAGCCGCTGACGCATGCGCCGGCGTCTTGAGTGCCCGCGAGCGGGAGCGCTGGCAAAGATTCAAATTTGACCGCCATCGCCGCGAATACCTCGCCACGCACGCCCTTGCCCGCAACGCTCTTTCGCACTATCAAGCGCTTCCACCTGAGAGGTTACATTTCTCCACCAACAAATACGGAAAACTCGCGATCGCCCCGCCTTGCAATTTGCATTTCAACTTGTCCAATTCGCTTGGCCTCGTGGTCTGCCTCATTGCCGAAGGTGCCGAAGTTGGCGTGGATATCGAATCGCACGAACGCGCCGATACCATCGCAGAAGTCGGCCCCACGATGTTCTCTCCGCAAGAGCTGGCTCAATTGGATTCCTTGACCGGTGCCGCGAAAGCGGAACGATGCCTGCGCCTTTGGACTCTCAAAGAGGCGTACATCAAGGCGCGTGGCATGGGCCTTGCGCTGCCTCTCGACAAATTTTCATTCCTGTTTTCAGAGAAAGGAGAAATTCGCCTTCAAATCGATTCCACTTTACAAGACAATGCAGATCGTTGGCGGTTTTGCGTCCTGGATCATGCCGGCCACGCCATCGCACTCATGATCGAGAACCGAACCATTCCCGGCTTGCAACTATGCGAAGCTCGCCCCCCATTCGCCGCGCCAGAACAATTCAACTCATTCAATCAAGTCTGGAATTCCGGCTCATAACTCAGCGTGGGAACGCCATCAGGCCGCCCCCCATTCCAACGTCTAGATATTTGCCCCTTTATCCCTGCGCTCAGCGGGCAGTGGCGCATTTGTCTTGCACATGATTCATAACGCGAAAGCGGAGTGCTGCTTTGATTGCGAACGCCCTTGCTGGGATTGGGCCACGGCAACGATACTTGGAGTTGCAGGAGACAGAGATGAGCGAGCATGTGACATTGAAGGCAGCAGATGGGGTCGAGCTGAGCGCCTATGTCGCCCGGCCTGAAGGTGAGCCCAAAGCAGCCCTGGTGGTCGTGCAGGAAATCTTCGGCGTAAACCGGCATATTCGCTCGGTTGCGGATGGCTACGCGAAGGATGGCTTCCTTGCCGTGGCCCCTGCTCTCTTTGATCGCATCGAACGAGGCGTTGAGCTTGGCTACGAAGTCGCCGACATGCAAAAGGCTGTTTCTTTCATTCCCAGTCTCGACACCGAGAAATCTTTGGCGGACGTTGCCGCCGCAGCTGCATACGCGGCTGGCGCAACCGGCAAGAAGGTCGGCGTTATCGGTTTTTGCTATGGCGGCACTATAGCCTGGCTGGCTGCAACGCGCCTCGGTCTCCCCGCAGTCGGTTACTACGGAGGTCTCATTTCAAGATTCGCCTCCGAGAAGCCTTGCGGTCCTGTGTTGCTCCACTTCGGCAAGCTCGACGCGCATATTCCGGCGGAAGAGGTGGAGAAGATCCAATCCGCCAATCCAGAAGTTGAAATCCGCTGGTACGACGCAGGGCATGGATTCAATTGCGACGCGCGCGCAAGTTACAACAAGGAAGCGGCGCAACTGGCTCGAGAGCGTTCGCTGAGCTATCTCAAAAAGGAATTATGGTAGCGAACCAAGGACGCTCCGCCTACCTGTATCTGCCGTTTGCGATTACTTGCGCGTCGTCTACTCCATGGTGTAGAACGCGAGCATGAATCGGTAGTAAGACCACACATCCACCTTTGAAGACATCTCGTAGGTCGAGTGCATCGAGAACAGTGGCACACCCACATCAATCACTTCCATATTGCGCATCGAAAGAAAACCGCCGATCGTTCCGCCTCCGCCCACATCCACTTTCGGCGTCTGCGTCTGCCACGCAACGTGATTTGAATCGAGCAATCGCAACACGCGCGCGGTGAACTCCGAGTTAGGATCGAAGCCAGCTCCATAGCGCTTGATTGCCACGCCGTACCCAACAACGGCGGCATTTGAGTTCTCTGAGTTCTGCGGAAATATCGGGTTGACGCCGTCATTGGTATCCGCAGAGAGCACCTCGGCGCGCGCCATTGCGTTGCGGACGGCTAGAGCAGTTGCAGGTTTGTTTTGCGCGTCAATCAGCGCCGTGAATGCCGAGTCCAGAAACTCTGAGCCTGCGCCCGTGTCATTGGGTGATCCGACTTCCTCAAAGTTCGTGATGTATGCCAGAGCTGTCTTGCGCGGTGTTCCCTTCAAATCAAAAAGCGAGCGCGTGCTTGAGTATGCTGAGAGTTTGTCATCCTGCCCCCACGATCCAACCAGGCCGCCATCGATTCCCACGTCTGCAGGTTGCGTGGCGGGCACCAGTTCCAGCTCTGCCGCCACCAGGTCTTCATCGCGAATCTTGAAACGCTCCCGCAGTATCGCCATCACTTGATCGGCAACCGTGGAGTCAGCACCCGGAATGCTTCCAACGACCGGGTTCATCTCCTCGCCGGAAAAAACCTCCGTGTAAGTCCGTGTCCGCAACATTCGGTCAGAGTGCGGCGCTGCATCCGCGATCACAAACACCGGGTCGCCGGGCGCGAATCCGATGTTGACGTCAATGTGGCGCCCATCCACCGTATCGATGCGTCCCACAAGCGCCATTGGCAGGTTCGCCCACTGATAACGCTTGATACCCCCATAAGGAATTGTTTTCAGCAATGCCACTGAGCCAGGCGCGTTCACCACTGGACGCGCTTTCAAGTTGATATGCGGTGAATCCTGATGAGCCGCAACCATCCGCGAGCCCGATTCAATGGGATCGCTGCCAATGACTGCAAAAACCACGGCGCGCCCGCGATTACTCAAGATCAACCGCGCGCCCGCCTTGACCTGCGATGGCGAAGTAAAGTCCTCAAAGCCGGCCGCATGAGCCAGACGGATTAACTCCGCCTCAGAGAGAGAAGCAGACTTCGCGTGCCGTAAATAATCCTTGTAGGGATCGGCGAATGCAAGCACCTGCGTCTTCTGCTCTGCGGTCAGAGTCAACCACGCTGATTTGCCGGCAACCTTCCCTGAGTCCGCTGACTGCTCCCCGGCTTGGGGAAAGCATGGGAATGATAAGGCTACGAGAAGCGCCGTAAGACGCAGAATTCTATTCAAAAGCATGGCTGAATATACAACGGAAAACCGCCACATGTCATCAGCGTTGAAGCATGCATTTCGCACGCTATCCGCGATCAACGCCTTCAATTGCCGCAGAAGGCGAAGCTCTCTCGACCGCTGGCCACGCCATCGGAATAGAGACAGATTGGAAAGTGAGAATCAATTTGCTCGCGAGATTAAACAGGGCCCAGGAACCCTCGCGTTCGCTGGCTGATATCTACTTTGCAGTCGTTGATGCGGCTTTCTTCTGCGCGGCCCAGCGGCGCTTGACCGCCTCGGCGATGCGCTTGCGGCCTTCCGGAGAAAGATTCCTCTTCTTCTTCTTCTTCGGTTTGGCTGCAGGTGTTTGAACCTCTGCCACAACCTTTTTCGGCCGCCCGGCCTTCTTTTTCGCGACCGGCGCTGCAGAGCCGCCGAGCAGTGCACGCGCCTTCTGCAATTGGGCAATCTCGCTATCAATGCTAGCAAGAATATCTGAAAGTGCCATGGATACCCCCGAGGAATGCAGATCATCGTTCGTTCTGTGGCTAGTTACCTGCGCAGGGCGAACTTAATGCCTGTTTCAGATACAATACGCGCTTCAATCTGTATCGGCAATTCGAAACCACTAATCAATTGCGAATTGTTTCCGGATTACAACGCCCCAACGAACCGGGACAGCTATTCGCAAATTGGTTGTCTAAATTTCTTGACAATCAAGCAGGCTCATCTCGAAATTGGGCTCCGAATACAAACGCGTTGAAAACGCCCCTTAACGGATTTCTTACTCTCCATTTTCATTCATACGAGCGGCCTTGCTCCCATCCGTTCCTTCCGCCTGTCTCAGCAATGGATTCGGCCGCGTCACGATTGCGGAACATCGCCCAGCGTCCTGCGTCTTTCTCTTCATTCTCTCTGCCCTGATCGAAAACCTCGGTCCCCGCGGACCAACCCAATCCCTTCTTGCTTCTCCACCATGAAGTCAACCGCCGCATCGACGAATAGTGCAGCAATGGTCTGCGATCCTATTGCGCAGTTCATCTGATCCCAAACCAAATCGTTCGTGACCACATTCAACATCAACAAATTAACCGTGGACCCGTCACGGTTCTCGCATCCGTAAACATTCTCACTTCGCTATGCAGCTTTCAGTAAACATCGACGCTGTTTGCCAATCGACTGATTACTCCCAGTTCTATCTCCAACGTTTCAGCTCGATATGCGCAGCGAATTCGAATCGCCCTCTCTTTGATTTCGTTACCTCCGGAGCGCGCATCGCGCACTGACTTCAATTCTGTTCTCAGCCTTGCGGCTGATCCATTCCAGCAGACCACTTCGAGTTCCCCCCTCCCCGTTCTGATTGGCTGCAGAAATCTCTAAGAATTAAAGCCGTCAACGATCGCGAAATCCCAGATCGACTCCGGTTCTCTGCGCCCATGAAAAGTACGCTCCGATTTCAAGCAGCAAAAACCTGTCGCCGGAATCCTCACCGCTCACCGTTGCCGCAGGAAATTTCCGCCAGCACTCGCCCATGGCGATCCGCTTGAACTCGAATCGCTGTGCAGAAATCGGATTCGCATTCGATTCCACCCAGCCCGGCTCGCAGAGTTCTTCCCAACCCTTCGCCCGGTCTCCGTTTCGAAGCACTCAACGAGTTGCACGTCGAATCTCTGCCTGACTCGGAATGCGGCATCAACCGGCCTTCTCCAGGAATCTTCCACTTTCTTTCATCTGAAATGAAGAATTGAGTTATATAGAAACTAATCACTGACGGCGAACCTTTCGTAACTCCAGGTAACTTCCACTCGACCTAAGAACCTATCTGCACGCCAGCAACAACACGTTACCGTTGTGATCTTTGCTTCATTTCCGCTTTGAATGTTATGCTGCCAAAATCGAGACCAACGCGTTCTGTTGAAAAGCTGCTCTACTCCTCCCAACTTCTTTCCCAATTCCTTGAAGCGGTCGCGACTTGAGTTAGGTGTTGGAATTTTCAGTTGACATTGTTCGTTCTGAGTGTGCAGACTAGCTGAACGTCGCGTCCTGCGGCCCTGCTTGTGTCGCGGATGCAGTCATTCCCCTGGAATTTACGCATTCCCCCTATCCGCGCTGCCCGCCTGGCAGAGCCCGATAGCTTTCACGTCGCCATGTGCGACAGAAAATGATGAGGCTGTTACTCCCATGAACACTCGTTCGCTCCGCCTGGTCCTGGCTTTCGCCGCTTGTTCTGCCGCGACTGCACCGGCGCTTCTGGCTCAAAATTCTATTCTGGTATTCGGTCCGGTAGATACGAGGGCCTCTGAGTCAACGGCCTCGTATACCGCCCCGGTTAACTTCAACACCAACAACCTGAATCTGTCCTGCCCGGCCTCGCCCACCGCAATCACAGCAGTGCTCTCCTCGACGCCGAACACCGTGCCGTCAAGCAGCGCTGGAAATGTGCTGGTGGATAACAACATTACGGTGAGCAACTCTTACTCGACCTCGAATGGAACCGTCACGACCGGGCCAACCGAGGTCTGCCCGTTGACCGGATACGCCGGGCCCACCGGATTTCCGAACTGCTTCAACTGGAACGGCTACGGCGCCCCTGCCAGTTCCGGCTTCCTCAACGGCCAGGACCCCGACACCTACGTGCTCCCGGCCAATGAAGGCGGCGATGGCGTCAGCACCGTGGATCAGCTCGGCGGTGTGGCCCCCATCGATATCAGTGCGCAGCTCGTCAACGGTGCCCAAACCGTGACATTCAACCTTGTTGACGAAGGTGGCTGGCTGACCAGTTCCTCCTTATATCTGAATACCAATTGCACACAAGGTGCGGTCACGGGGCCTGCGCTCGTCTCAGGCAACACCATTCCGCCAAATCCAACTCCGCAGCAGTTGACCCAGAGTTTCGGATTCGACGGTACCACGAGTCAGCAGGTCACTTTCGTCTATGACCTCAGCGGGGCGCAGCAGACCATTACTGTCAATTCCAACGGAGCAACGCCTCAGGTGGCCGATCTGCCCATCAACCCGGCCACGTTCCAGGCCAACTTCGTTGCAAACACCTCGTTCGCAACATCCCAGTGCCTTATCCATAACGGCGAGCAAGGTGGCCCAGTCGGCCAGCCTCAAAATCAGCCTGCCTGCAAGCTGTATACCCTGCAATGCACAAACGGCACGGGTGCTGCCGCTGCCGGCGCCAACTGCCCTGCCTCCACCGTCGCCAATGAAGTTGTGCAGGATGTTTTTGACGGCCCCAACTTTACCCTCCAGGACATCCGCAATCCGCGCGGCCAGGTCTTCCATGAAGGCATCGCCTTCATCATGGCCAGCGACGATTGGGGCATCGAAGCTGGCGTTCCGCCCGGTACCTGGAATTGGAATGGCGGTACGGGTGGTCCCTGCGCATTTGACCCGGCAACGGATCTCAACATCCCGTGCCCGCAGAACCTGCTCCTGAGCTTTACCGGCCCCGGGACCTACAGCGGCACCGGCGAAACCACGCGCCCCAATTCAACCTTCATCAGCCTTGCCGGCGTGCCCGAAGATCACACCTCGGTGCTTTACTTCCCCGGATTGCTCGGTTGGGTCAACACTGACAAAGTCCCGGTGCAATTCAGCAGCCAGCCGCCCGATCTCAGAGGCGTTAATCTACCCGGCGCGAGCGTATTTATTCCCTCGCCCATCCAAAGCATCACTTATGGGGTTTCTCCGGCAAGCGGCCCACAACCCGAGCCGGCCAACGAGCCCATCAACGATGACACCACTCTGACCAACGGCACTTGCCCCGTACCTACGGCGGCCAACCCCGGGCCAACCACCGAACCGACTTTCGTCCCTGCGGTGCAAACCCTCAACTTTACCGCTGATGGCCAGTACCTCCTGCACTATTTCGCGCAGGACTGCGCTGGTACCCAGGAGCTGCATTTCCAGCAGGTCGCCGGCAGTTGGCAAACCAACTTCTATACCGTGCCCATCAATGTTGACACCACGCCGCCAGTCGTCTCGTCGCTCACCTTGAACGGAGCATTGACCAGCGGCCACTACAAGGTCGGTGAGAAAGTCAGCGTCAGCTATTCCTGCTCTGATGCAACGTCCGGCGTAGTGCTCTGCGGGGTCAACTTCTACCTGCCAGGCACGCTAAACACGGGCACCATTACAACCCCGCTTAGCACCACTTCAGCGGGAACAAAAACCGTAACCGTATTCGGTGTGGACGCAGCCGGTAACTTCTCATCCCAGTCAATCAACTACACAGTCTCAAAGTGACATCGCCGGATGTCTGAAGCATGCCGCCGCTGAAGCGGTCCTTCAGCGGCGGTTTTTCTTTTGGATTTGTTTTCACGCGGCAAGCTAAGGCACCAGGATCTTCGTGATGGCCTCTTCACGGCAGAGCACCCGCTACGAGCCGAACACGCTGATTCAATGTGGCTCGCAGGCATCGCGTTTCACGGAGTCGTGCCGAAGATTCAGACCTCTGTTGGCTGATGGCTCAGCACCGGAGTCCGCAGCGAAGTCGTTGATTCCATCCCCGCCTCAAGCCGCGTAATCGTCAATACCGTAATATCGTCGTCCTGTCCAAACTCGATTGCCGCCTCGGTGGCCTCCTGTGCCGATGGACGCGAGGCGAACAGCGCACTCAGCCTCTCAAATCCATACAGGTCTCCCGCCGCATTGCGCGCCTCCAGCAACCCGTCCGTGTAAAAGCTGATCTCTTCTCCGGGTAGCATCGTGATCGTCACTTCTGTGTAATGGGTATACGGGATCAATCCCAGCGGCAGCGAAGCCTCAAGTGAAAACTCGCGGCCATTCAGATAAGGCGGCAAATGCCCTGCATTGGCCAGGGTCACGTTGCCGTTGTTGTCCAGTCGAAACACCACTCCTGTGGCGAATCCGCCGTGCATCCGCCCCGCCATGCAGCGGTTCAGCGCAATTAAAATCGCCGCCGGGCTTACTGCATCCGCTGCCAACGCCCGCAACACTCCCACAATCATTGCTACGTTCATCGCCGCCTTGAGCCCTTTGCCGCTCACGTCGCCCAGCGCCACAATGGTCGATCCGTCGGGGTTCGGCAGTATCTGGAAGAAATCGCCGCCCACCTCCTGAGCTGGCTGATAGGCACTCGTCACTGCGTAGCCAGGCAGAGACGGCAGCGTCTCCGGAATCAGAACCTGCTGAATCTCGCGTGCGCTCTGCATCTCCTGCTCAAGCGCGGCGCGCCGCGCCTGCTGCTCAATAATGTAGCGATAGAGCGCAAAAATGATCGCGGCAAACAGCGCGATGGATGTGACTTTTTCCAGCGGAAAGTCAATCCCTTGAATCGTGAACAACGGTGTATCGATAAGGCTGTCGAAGAGGGTCATGTGCGTGAACCGCTCTCCCAGCGCACTGGCGTCGGCCAATGTGTGCAGCATCTGCAGCACAAAGGCTGCCAGAGCCACGGCCCAGCGCGATACATCAAGCTTGCGCCGCAGCCCGATGGCGATCAGAACAAACGGATACAGCTCAGCCAGCAGAATCAATGCCGCCAGAATCCCATCAGCCCACTTCATCCACAGCGTCGCAGAACCCCAGAAGAGCGCAAGAATGCCATCCAAAATGCCGACTGCAAGCGTGAACCATGCCACGAATTTTGTGGCCCGCAAAATCCGAAGATTCAGATTGAGTTGCAGCAGCCACAGCAACAGAAACCACAACGAAATTGCATATAGAACATAGAGAGGCTGGTTGATAAACCGCCCCACACTATAGGAGAACGGGATGAGAAAGAGCCTTTCCAGCATCCGCAGTGCAATCGGAACCGCCGTGAACACCCCTACCCAGATAAAGAGTTGTTCATTGCGGTTGCGGCTCCACAGGATGACGCAAAGGAATGCGATGAACAGGCGCAGCAACACCAGGGAATAATCAAACAGCTCTGAGCGAACGTAGTCCCAATTGATGGCTGCCTCGTGCAGCGCAACCGTATCCGGATCGCCCACCAGCGGTGTCTCGTAGATCCCGCCCGATTCTGCAAAAGAGAAAATATCCAGCGGGGCCTTCCATACCCGAATCGCCAGCACTCCGACCGCTGAACCGATCAGCGGAAACGACCGTGGATAATAGCTGTAAAACCATGAGGGATTCGGAGGCAGCTTGCCGTACTGACCAATCAGCTTGCCGTTCCAATACACCTCATACGCATCGTCGGCGCGTGGAATCAAAAGCCGGTACTGCCCCGTCTCTCCCGCACTGGGAATGATGTCGATATGGCGCCTGTACCAGGCAAATCCCGCATACGAAGGATGATTCTGCACTCCGTATGGATCGTCAACTCGGATCGACTCCCAACCTGCGTCATCAAGTCCCGGCTCAGCCCATGCGGGATCGTCTCCCAGGTGGAATTGCCAGTTGCCGTCGATGGGAACGATTCCCCTGCCGATGCCGCTGATCACCAGAGCCGGCACATGGTCAGGCGCATGCGCCGCGATGCCGTTCTTGACAGGGTCCGAGGCAGGGCTCAAGGCAGGCTGCTGGCCCGCGGCGTTCACCGCGAAGAGCAGAAGAACTGCGCCGAGAGCACCGCGACCGATCACTCGCTCAGAATACCATTGAACAACTGTTCTATTGCGGCAGTTGCTGGTTGCCGGTGACGCTGAAATCCGCTTCCTGCACGCCTGCTGCCGCATCCCCACCCGGTTGCGAACCACCCACATAAACGCGATACGCCCCCGGACTCACCGCGCGGAGCCCGTTTTCGTCCACCTGCGACAGAGTTCGTGCGTCCAGCCGGAATGTGATGTGCCTCGTCTCGCCCGCGCTCAAATGCACGCGCTCAAATCCTGCCAACGCAAGGTTCGGAGAAACGGAGGTCCGCGGCGGCGCCAGGTAGAGTTCGGCCACTTCATCTCCATCCACCGGTCCGGCATTCTTCAAATCCGCTTCCACGGTCAGCGTGTCGCCTGCGTTCAGATTCTTGGCGGAGACATGAACATTCGCATACTCAAACAATGTGTAACTCAGTCCATCGCCAAAACGATAAAGCGGCTTTCCTGTGAAGTAACGATACGTGCGGTGAGCCATCGAATAGTCATCAAATGCCGGGAGTTGATCCACACCCGAATAAAACGTGACCGGCAGCCGCCCACCCGGATCATTGCTCCCGCTTACTGTCTCCGCAATCGCCTGCCCGCCCGCCTGCCCCGGATACCACGCTTCCAGCACCGCCTTCACATTCTGCTGCGCCCAGTTAACTGCCAGCGCGCTCCCATTCAACAGCACCACGACCATCGGCTTGCCCGTCTTCGCTATCGCCTCAATCAGTTCCTGTTGCACATCAGGCAACCCGATCTCAGTGCGGTCCCCGCCCGAGAAGCCTTTCGCGTTCACCTGCATTTCTTCGCCTTCGAGCCGCGGTGTCAATCCTACAAAAGCAATCACCACATCGGCCTTCTTCGCCGTCGCCACGGCTTCGTCCTGCAGCAACTCATGCCGTGGGCTCCACTCGAACGAGATCCCTCCGTTAATCTTTCCGCTCTGCACATATTCAATCCGGATCGCATGCGGCTTCGTATCCGAAAACGGAATCGCAAAATGCTGCAACCCACCAAAGTTCCTCCCACTCGGCGGCAGCGGCGGCTCACCGTTCGCAGGCGCCGGAGCTGCATTCGCCTCCAGCACTCTTCCGTCAAGATAAACCGCAAACTTCACCTTCCCCCCGCATGGATAGCAATAAGGCAACCGGAAATCGAAGTTGTCAGTCTCCGCAACCGGCGCGGCAATCGTCCCCACCCACCGCACTGCAAAATTGTTCGCCGTCGTGTCCGCAGACTGGCTCGGCACCGGGTTCGCCGACGCCCAGTCGAAATCAATCTCCTTGTCCACTCGCGTCATCTCCGGCTTTCCGCCAAACGACGCCGCAGCAAAATACTCGCCCGTCAATCCCTCCACATTCGCATCCGTGCGCAGCATCGTGCGCGGAACCGGCACCGATCCGCCCATCACATACGGCGATCCCTCCGCATAGAGCACATGTCCGTTTCCAAACTCGGCATCCATCCCATCCACAGGCAGCACCGGCTTCAGCGGAATCGCGTTGTAGTTGCCTTCCAGCGCAATCAGTGATGCAGCCAGCGGCCCAATCACTGCAATCGTCTCCTCGCCGTCCTTTTTCAAAGGAAGAAAATGATTCTCGTTCTTCAGCAGCACCATCGATTCCCGCGCCGCACGCAGCGCCAGCGCCTGGTTCTCCGCTGAATTCACCACCGAGAACGGAATCGCATTGAACGGCACGCTCGTTGCCGGATCAAACATGCCTAGCCGCATCCGCGCCGTGAAAAGCCGCTTCACGCTCACATCAAGCTGTGCCTCGCTGATCAGGTTCTTCTTCACCGCTTCCGTCAGCGCGCGATAAGCCGTTCCGCAATCCGTATCCGTCCCAGCTTCAATCCCCGCCGCCGATCCCGTCACATTGTTCGTCGAGTAGCCATGCCCGTACTTTGCTGAGAAATCGTCAATCGCATCGCAGTCGGAAGTCACATATCCCTGGAACCCCCAGTTCTTCCGCAGAATGTCCCCGAGCAGCATCCTGCTCGCGCACGCCGGCACCTTATCCACCCGGTTATACGCGCACATGATTGAGTCCGCCTTGCCCTCGGTAATCGTCGCGCGAAACGCGGGCAGGTACGTATCCCACAGATCGTGATCGGTCGGGTCCACATCGGCCTTGTGCCGCGTGCTCTCCGGCCCGCTGTGCACCGCGTAATGCTTCGGCGTTGCAATCGCGCGAAAATACTTTGCATCGTCTCCCTGGATTCCCTTCACAAAGGCCGTGCCCAACCGCGCAGTCAGGAACGGATCTTCCCCATACGTCTCCTGCCCGCGTCCCCAGCGCGGGTCGCGAAAAATGTTGATATTCGGCGACCAGATCGTCAGCCCGTAGTAGCGGTCGTGATTTCCATGCAGAATCGCGTCGTTGTACTTTGCCCGCGCCTCCGTTGAAACCACCGTCCCAATCTGATTCACCAGCGCCGCATCCCACGTCGCCGCGTTTCCAATCGCCTGCGGAAACATCGTCGCATACCCCGACCGGGCAATCCCGTGAAGCCCCTCGTTCCACCAGTTGTACGCCGGAATATCAAATCGCGGAATCGCCACCGCGCGGTCAATCACCTGCGAAACCTTCTCTTCAAGCGTCAATCGCGAAACCAGATCGTCCACCCGCTTTTCAATCGGCAGGCTTGCGTTGCGAAATGGCATCGCTGCCGCAGCAGCCCTCTGCTCCCCCGTTGGGTCCGGAGCCGCGCTCTGCGAAGTCGTCTGCGCGTTGCAAAAAAACGGAAAACAGAAAACAAGTGCAGCAGCATAAGGGGGAATGCGCATATGAGAGTCAGCTCCAGACAAGCCATACTAAGGCCTCAATCCGGGAATGACAATAGCAGCGACCTGGCAGCCATCTAAATTCTCATTACCAAGAAAATCGCTTTTTCAGAACCCTCCCCACTCGACGGGACCCACCTATCTGTAGTCGAATGGATGCGTCGGCGAAACCGCAAAAATCCGGACTTCCCATCCCAAAGAGCCGAAAACCAAACAGAGGGTGTCATCCTGAGTGAAAGGGGCCCCGAACGCTTTTCAGTTCGGGGGGGTAGTAAACGAAGAATCTGCTTTTGCTTTTCGAGCATTGAATAAAGATATCCGGAGACGGGGACAATGCCCTCCGATTGGTTCATCAGAAAGGTCGCGCCCGTGGTCCCTCGCTTTGGTATGTTTATCTTTCTGCTTGCTTCTTCGTTCGCCATAGTGCGCTCATCTTCCGCGCAAGCTCCCGCTTCGCCCACCGCGCCGCCCGCATTCCAGCCGCCACTGTTGCATGAGAACGCGCCACTCGGCGAAATCCCCAGCATGCCGGGAGACGGACACGGCGTCTACAAGACCCACCAATACCGCGACCTCTTCGCCGAACAGGGCCACACACCCGCCGAGAGCAAAGCCAAAATCGAAAAAGCCTTCGAGCAGCTGTTTCACGGCGACGGCCAGCAAGAGCGCCTCTACTTCGAAACGGGCGCCAATGAGAACGGCCCCCTTGCCTACATCACTGACTGGGCTAACAACGACGCCCGTACTGAGGGCATGAGTTACGGCATGATGATCGCCGTCCAGCTCAACAAGAAACGCGAATTCGATGCGCTGTGGAATTGGGCCAACACCTACATGCTCATCACCGACCCGGAAAATCCGTCCGTCGGATACTTCGCATGGTCCATGAGCACTGACGGTTCGCCGCGTTCCACCGGCGCCGCTCCTGACGGCGAAGAATACTTCACCATGGCCCTCTACTTCGCCGCGCATCGCTGGGGCAACGGAGTCGGCATCTATAACTACCAGGCCCAGGCCGACAAGCTCCTGCGTGGCATGCGTCATCATCCCGTCCTCACCGGCACCGGCCCGTTTCGCATCCATCCCGGCGACGCACCCTTCACATTCCCTGACCATCCTTGGCCCAGCCCCAACAACGCCGCCCTCGCGCGCGCGGCTGAGGCAAGCGGAAAGCCCCCTGCGCCACGCTTCCGCATCAATCGCGGCCCTTGGAGAGAATCCATCGGCCCCATGGTCGAGGAGTCTCACTTCATGATTCGTTTCATCCCCAACTCTCCCGGCGGCGTCACCGACCCGTCCTACCACCTGCCGGCGTTTTATGAACTTTGGGCACGCTGGGGGCCCGAAGAAGATCGCGCCTTCTGGGCCAAAGCCGCCGACGTCAGCCGCGATCTCTTCTTCCACATCACCGGCCGCGAAACCGGCCTCACACCCGAGCGCAGCAACTTCGATGAGACTCAGATCGTCGCTCGCGACGGTACACCCACGCCCTTCAGTTACGACTCATGGCGCAGTGTCAGCAATTGGTCCGTCGATTACAACTGGTGGCAGAAAGATCAGCGCGAGACCATCCTCAGCGACCGCATTCAAAAATTCCTGTTCGCGCAAGGCATCGACAAGTTCGCCGACCAATACACCCTCGACGGAAAACCGCTCTCCACAAGGCATTCCGTTGGCATGGCATCCACCGCCGCAGTCGGCAGCTTCGCCGCAACCTCCAGCCCCGTCTCCAAAGCTTTCGTTGAAGCTCTGTGGAACACGCCCACCCCATCCGGCGAGCAGCGCTACTACGACGGATTGCTCTACCTGATGAGCCTGATGCATTGCAGCGGCAACTTCCGCATCATCGAGCAGGCTGGCCCGGGGCTCATCCGGTAGGCCGGGGATTTTATCCCCGGCACAAGCTCAATTGATTTCGATTAGGCTTCATCCCTCGAGGTATGCGCTTGGGGATCACCCAGAACACCCGACTCTCTCCGCATCCTGTTTAGCCCTCGCCCGCAAGGCATTCTCGCCACTCACCAGCTCACCAAAGTAACGGCAAACGGCTCCAGCCTGATCTTGCCCTCTGCAAGCTTCACGCCGCGCGCCGGCCCATCGCCCGAACCCAAATCCACCGTGACAGCGATAGCCGCGCCAGCATCGGGGATCGAAATCTCAATCGCCGCATTCCTCTTGTTCACCAGCAACACCTTGCGTCCCGCAGACGTCACAAACGCCTGCGCCGTCACCGCATCCGTTCCGGATACACTGGTTTCCATCAGCTTGTCGCCGGGATGAAACGAGTCCTTGATCAGCTTCAGCACCCAGAAGCGCGCATTGGGTTTGTCGTTCTCCCAGTTCATCATGCTCACGCTTGGGTACTGCGTCGGGTACCCCACCAGCTGCGATTCGCCGATTACATCAATCTGCATCTGCGCCAGCTCAATATAGAGATATGCATAAAGCGCTCCTGCCAAATTCCAGTAGGCCTGCGGCGGAGGCGTTTTATCTTCCGCCGTATTATCCGTCGGCAGAATCACGCCCAGTTCATCCAGATCCGTCCGCGTCTCCGGTGAAAGCCGCTTGCGAATATCCTCCACATAGCGCACCGTATTTAAAAAACCGTCTGCCTGCAGGAAGAATGTGTACTGCCAGTTCTCCACCGTCTGCCCTCGACTCGGTGTCGCGTAAAAGTGATACGAAATGAAATCCAGCGGAATCCCCGCCTGGTGATTCTTGTGATCTAGAAAAAAGTCGAAATACTTTGGATCCTGGCTTGGCGCAGCAAGTGCCAGCCCAACAAATTTCGTCTCCGGCGACACCGCATGAATCGCGCTCACAATCGCGTCATAGCGTGCCGTGTACTGCTCCGGCGTCATGCTGTGCTCATATTCAACTTCGTTAAGCACCTCCCAATAAGGCAGCTGGTATTGATAGCCCGACTCATGTCGAACCCCATTCTCATCCGTGAATCCGCCCTTCACATACCAGCTCACCAGCCGCGCATAATAGTCGCCCAGTTCCTTGCCGCTCGGGTCCCGCAACTCCGTGCCCTGCGTGTAGTCCCACGCCACCTGGTACGGATCCGCCGGATAAGCCACCGCCTTGTCCGTCTTGAAGAGCCAGGTAGGAATCGTGCTGAAATTCAATATCGGCGCATGCCCCTCCGTCGCTGCCAGAAAGTCCTTCGTCATCGGGTCAATCATGCTGAAGTCCCATGACGTCTTCGCCGCCGTTGGCGGTTCCAGTTCCGCCACTGCCAGCCGCGGATAAGGCAGCCATGGCACGTAGCGCACATACTCCGCACCTAGCTCTTTCACCGCCTTATAAGCCGCCGCACTCAGCGGATCGCCATGCCGAAGCGGCGGATTCACAACCACTTGCAGCGTCGGCGTCGACTTTGAAATCACCGTTGTCTTGCGCCAGTCAATCGCAAGCTGCGGTCCCTGCTGCGCCGACATCGCCGCGCTCAATCCCGCAAGAATCACGCACACCGCAGCTCTCGCCAATCTTCCAGCTTTCAAGCTGTCAAGCATCCCCGCTCCTTCGTGCATCGCCGACCCTCTGCGATAACACCCGCCAACACAAATCACCTCGGCAGTTTCATCGACAATCAGCTTCGGCCGGCGCCATCATCTCGCATTATCATTACATCCATGCCCATCAAACTCCGCTGGGGAGTGCTCAGCACCGCCAACATCGCTCTCAAAAAAGTCATCCCCGGCATGCAGCGAGGCAAGTACTCATGCGTCACAGCGATTGCATCCCGCAGTCTGATCAAAGCCCGCGAAGCCGCATCGTCTCTTGGCATCCCAGCCGCGTACGGCTCTTATGAAGAGCTCCTCGCCGACCCTAACATCGACGCCGTCTACAACCCGCTCCCCAACCAGCTCCACGTGCCCTGGACCATCAAGTCTGCCGAGGCTGGCAAGCACGTGTTGTGTGAAAAACCCCTCAGCCTCACCGTTGCCGAAGCGCAAACTCTGCTAGCTGTCCGCGATCGTACCGGCGTAAGAATCGGCGAAGCCTTCATGATCCGCTCCTATCCGCAGTGGCTCCGCCTCCGCGACCTTCTCAACCAACGCCGCATCGGCCAGCTCCGCTCCATCGCCGGCTTGTTCTCTTACTTCAACAACGATCCCGCCAACATTCGCAACCAGGTCGAAGCCGGCGGCGGCGCGCTCATGGACATCGGCTGCTACCTCATCCACGCCTCGCGCTATGCATTCGGCAAACAACCCTCGCGCGTCATCGGCCTTATCGATCGTGATCCCGCGATGCACATCGACCGGCTCACCTCGGGCATCCTCGACTTCCCTGAAGGCCAGTCCATCTTCACCTGCAGCACCCAGCTCGTCCCCTACCAGCGCATTCACTTCTTCGGCACCCACGGCCGCATCGAAATCGAAATCCCCTTCAACGCCCCGCCCGATCGCCCCACCCGTCTCTTTATCGACTCCACCGGCGACCTCTTCGGCAGTGGCCTCACCACTGAGACGTTCCCCGTCTGCGATCAATACACGTCGCAGGGCGATGCCTTCTCGAAAGCCGTCATCGACAACACTGAAGTCCCCGTCCCCTTGGAAGACGCGATCTCAAACATGGCCGTCATTGAAGCCGTCTTCAACTCCGCCAAATCCAGCCAATGGGAAAAGCCCGCGCACTAGCGCCTTTTGCGAATTAAGCATCGGCTCAACCCACCATGCCCTCCTTTGTGCGTTCGTTGCATAAAGGGTGGGGGATCTGATTGCATTTTCATGAATCCATGCACAGCACCGAAATCACACACGGCTCACCACAGTGCCAGCGGCAGCGCTCCTCGCACCCGTCAAAGGCATCCCTTTGAGCTCTCGCAGAATCCTCTTCGCCACCGGAATCGAAATCAACTGCAGCAGCGCAATCACCGGCATAGCATACCGCAGCGCCGCAATTCCTGACCCCCAAGACGCAATCGCGAGAAAAAGCACGCACCCCAGAAACCGCCCCACGAACAGCCCGAATTCATGATTGAATAAATACCCGTACTCGCTGCGATTCTCCATCCGCGACACAGCATCCACAACATGCAGCTCGATTGGGTTGTATCCAAGATCGAGCATCGGTTTTGAGAGCACCAGGCACAAGACAAAAATCAAAACTCCCGCTTCATTAAACAGCACCGCGCTCGCCGCCGCCCCCGCGAAGAACACCAACACTCCAAGCGAAAGCACCGCCACCCTATGCCGCGGCGCTGCAGCCCTGCCAATCCCATACAACACGCATGCGGAAGCAACCCCGCCAATCGATTGCGTCGCTCCCAGCGTGCCTTCCTTCCCCACCAGCAGCATGATCAGCATGGCCGGCGCCGTAATCAGGTAGCCCTGCGCCAGCCCCTTCAGCAGCGAGAGCTCAAGCATCCGGTACCACACCGGCTGAAACTTGAAAAAGATGAAGCGAGGATGCGCCGGATTCCGGAATGTCCCGAATTGCAGAATTCCTGCGGACACGAGAGTGAGCCCGAAGACAGAAACGGCCACAACTCGATAGGCATTGTTCGCAACTCCGCGCAGCCAGCCGAATCGCACAGTGCCCGCAATGAACCAGCCGACCAGCGCTGGAACTACAACCGCCGCCAGCGTGCCACAGAAGGTCTCGATTCCATAGTAGTAATTGCGATTCCCGTCATCCGTTGACGCCAGCGCAAGAAATCCACGATTGGCCCAGAACAGCCCCGTCGCAAGGCCCATCGCAAGGCCCGAAAGCGCGATCCCCATCATCGTCAGCGCCCCGCTTCGCATCAGCCCAATCATCGCCACGCCGGAGAACAGCATGCCCGCAGCATATAGACGCTTCACGGCAACTCGCCCCAGCAAAATCCCGTTCACCAAGAAAGCCATCGGCGTAGCAATGTAGAGAGATAGTTGAAACGTGACTACCTTGCTCACCTCATGGGAATTGCGCATGACATAAGCAGCAATAAAAATCTCGATCACCGGCAGCGCAAGCGCATAGATCATGTTGGAGAACAGCAGAATCCGCATCGACCGCGAGCAGCGAAGAAAAACCTGAAGCTCGCGTCGCAATGTGTTCATGCCAGCCTCTCAATGAGCGTATAGGTGAGCGATATCCGAATCACCCGCATCGTCCGCGCCCCATCCTTGTGCTTTTTCCTTGGCGCAAGGGTGGGAGACCTGAAACTCTTCAACCACTCAGTCAAGGCCGGTCTTTGCATTCCAGCTTGCAGATCGAGTGCGCCACATAGCCCGCCGCCGTAGCAAACGCCCGCCCCTGCTGGTCCATCAGCCCCGTGCTCGCATCCACGCCCTCGGTAATAATTCCCCCATCCCAATCACTCGCGCGCAGAATCTTCAATGCCTGCCCGCGCCCCTTCGCCAGCGAAAGATGATCGGCGATGCTCCATGCCGTGGTAAAAACCAAACGATAACTCCCCGGCAAACCATAAGGCTGATCGGAATAAGAATACTTGTAGTTGCTCGAGTGCAGCCACTGGTACGTATTCGCAAACACCGGATCCGTCTCCGCAATAAACCCGAGCGCCGGCAGTTTCATCAGCGATCCCGGCGGAATCTCCGTAAATACAAATTTCTTTCCGTCCGTCGCCGAAGCAAACATCGGTCCGGCCGCTCCCGCAGCCTCTTTCGATACGCAATGCTCCAGCACCGCCGCATGCAGCGCCGTCGCCCGCGCCGTCATCTCCTGTGCCGCGGCATCCTCACCCAGCCGCTTAAACAACGCCGCAATATCTTGAAATGCCTTCCAGCTCAGCACATTGTCATACGTAATAAATGGCAGCGCCTGAAACTCATCCTGCGAATCCTGCAGCGATGAATAGAGACCCGTCCCTGCGTCATACCGCGACAGCAGTCGGTCGCGCAGCAAAATTACGGAATTCCTGTGTGCGCGTAGAAAGTCCGCGTCCCCGGTCTGCTCGACATAACTCGCCAGCGCCAGAATCGGAGCAACCGCCTCATCCAGTTGAAATCCATCCTCCAGCACAATCCCATCAATAAATCGGCTATGCGTCCCTGCATTCCGCAACTGCGTGCCCAGCGCATATTCAAGCGCTTGCTTGGCCATCTCTTTATCAATATCCAGCAGCGCAGGAAAACTCCACAGCATCGCATCCCGATCCCAATACGCAGCCGATACATAATACCGCGGGCTTCGCGACGTAATCCCCACCAGCTGCTCAGTATCAATCGTCTTGCCCCAGGCATATAGCGCAGTAAACAGGTAGTTTCGATTCATTAGCACGTCCAAATCATCTTGCCCGGTCGTGCGCGTCCGCGCCTTCGCCCACGCCGCGGCTTGCTCAATGATCGCGTCGGCTCCGCTGCGCTCCAGCAGCTCACGCAGCGCCCGCGCATTATGCGCCGCACTGAACTCCTCAATCCCCGCGCCCAGAATGAACAGCGCCTCCGCCGTCTCTCCCGGAGCCAGCGTCACCTCACGCTTCGCATCCATCGCCGGCACGCCCGACAATGGCGGCATCGTCACCTCCGCCTGCGCATCCGGATGAATCACCGACCAGGCGAACATTGTGTCATGCGTCGCAAAGCTGAACGTCTCTCCCGGCGACACCCACGCCGCCTCGCCCACGCTTCGCTCGCCGCGCAACTCCACCGGCACGTACGTCACCCGGCTCAAACTGCCGAACGCTGCCCGCAGTCCCAACACCACCGGCGCCGCCTTCACCCGCTTATTCGTCAGCGTCAGGCGCAAAAACGCCGCCCGCGACCCCGGCGGCGCGCACCACGTCAGCGTGGCCTCCGTCCCATCCA
>Ga0206808_1101_pt1 | contig 22145 bp, 19 predicted proteins | sample Alteio_BWOrgCont_58_FD_152899 | JGI IMG/M metagenome (GOLD analysis project Ga0206808, IMG submission 152899) | Enriched cells from forest soil in Barre Woods Harvard Forest LTER site, Petersham, Massachusetts, United States -... | ecosystem: Environmental > Terrestrial > Soil > Temperate forest >...
CGCGCCACTCGGCGTCGGTCTTCTCCACTTTGGCGGGAGCGGCCTCGGTGGTTTTTGTCTCAGACTTGGTCTCGGTCATTGGGGTCTCCTGGGGATTGGATGAGCGTGGAGCTAGACGGTCGCGATGACTTCAATCTCCACCAGGGCGTTGCGTGGCAAGCCGGCAACGGCGACGGTGGAGCGGGCCGGCGGGACGGTGCCTTCGGGCGCCAGGTATTTCGCATAGACAGTATTCATCGAGGCGAAGTCATTCATGTCTTTCAAAAAGACGATGGTCTTGATCACATGAGCGAGATCGGTGCCGGCGGCCTCGAGGATGGCCTTGATGTTCTCGAGAACGCGCGTGGTCTGATCGGTGATGGCGCCGGGAACCAGTTGGCCTGAGGCGGGGTCAAGGGCGATTTGGCCGGAGGTGTAGAGGAGGTTGCCAAGGCGGACGGCCTGCGCGTAAGGGCCAATGGCTGCGGGAGCATGCGGAGTGGAAACGGCGGACTTCTGCGAATCGTTCATGGGAACGATTGTGCCGGGTCGAGCAGACCGGTGGCAAGGATGGTACGCGGGGCAGGACCGGAATGTTGGGTTAACACTTTTGATGAGTGCGCGTCCAAATTGCGTCACGGTAAAATAGAGTCACGCTTCGATGAAAACCGCAGTCGTTCATTCCCTTCTTGTCCTGACGTGTGCATTGTGCGCGGCGGCAGCTCTAACGTCGCAAACGCCTGCGCCTTCGCAGCCAGCCCCGGAAGAGAACCAGGCGGCGCCGGCCCTGCAGTCGCGGCCGGACGCAAACGGGCAGAATCCGCAACAGAGCGGCGATCAGAGCCAGTACACCATCAGGGTCCCGGTGAACGAGGTCTATCTGGAATTTGCGGTGACCGACAAGCATGGCCACTTCATCAAGGATCTGCAGCAGAATCAGTTTGCGCTGCTGGACGACCACAAGGCCCCTGCCCAGGTATACAGCTTTACCCAGCAGACCAATTTGCCGCTGCGGGTGGGGATTCTGATCGACACCAGCACGTCGATTCGGCAGAGATTTCAGTTCGAGCAGCAGGCAGCGGATTCGTTTCTGCTGGAAATTCTGCGGCCGGCCTCGGACAAGGCGTTTATCGAAGGCTTCGATGTGACGCCGGACTACAAGCAGGACTGGACCAACAACATCGATTCGCTCACGGCGGGGATTCAGGGGCTGCGTCCGGGCGGCGGAACCGCGCTCTATGACGCGGTGTACAGCGCCTGCCGCGACAAACTGCTGACGGCGCGAGGGCAGGAGCCGGTGCGCAAGGCGATTGTGCTGGTGAGCGATGGCGACGACAATCAGAGCCACGCGTATCTCGAGGATGCGATCAAGGAATGCCAGCGCGCGGAGACCATCGTTTATGCGATCAGCACGAATGTGAGCCCGAGCCGCGATCGTGGCGACGACATCCTGGAAAAGATGGCGGTGGCCACGGGCGGGAAGGCATTCTTCCCCACGCGGATTGAGGATATGCCCAATAGCTTCGGGGAGATTCAGGAGGAGCTGCGCAGCCAGTACGCACTGGTGTACAAGCCGGCGGACTTTCTGGCGAATGGGGCGTTTCGGCAGATTTATCTCTATTGTCTGGATCGGCGCTACACGGTGCGCGTACGCGAAGGATATTTCGCGCCGAAGGGATAAAAGCCGGGCGACAGGGAGCAGACCACTGCGCTCTGAGGTTGCTCCTGAGTGGTTATGGCGTGCGGTCGCCTGGAGGGGCTACCCTCATTTTGCGCGAAGCTGTGAGTCGTGGCCAACAGGCCTTGCGCTCCCGCTTTTGCCGATGAGCTGGTATTAAAAGGGGCGAACAATGATGAGGTCTCTGGCGGTCCTGACTTTGACTGCGATGGCGGGTGTGGCCTGGCATGCGGGCCCACCGCCGGATATGGCGAAGACGCCGATCCTGCTGGAACTGTTTACATCAGAGGGATGCTCCAGCTGTCCGCCGGTGGATAACTGGGCGGAGCGGCTGGATGCGGCCCAGCCGATTGCGGGCGCACAGCTGATTGTTCTCAGCGAGCACGTGGACTACTGGGACCACGACGGCTGGCGCGATCCCTTCTCGTCTGGTCTGATCACGGCACGGCAACGAGGCTACATGCAGATGCTCGGCCTGAGCGATGTCTACACGCCGCAGGTCATCCTCGATGGCGCCGTGGAAGTGCATCCCTGGAAGGTGAGTGAGGTGAAGCAGGGCCTGCAGAAGGCGGCGGAAGAGCCGATGATCCCGCTGCACATCGAGGGTGCGGCGCTGACGGCCGGGGAGCCGGGCGAGCTGACAGGCCGGATCGAAGCGGAGGGGTCTGCGCAAAAGCATGGTGGAGACGTCTATGTCGCTGTCGCGCTGGATAAGACCGAGACCGATGTGCTGGCAGGCGAGAACAATGGGAAAAAGCTGACGAATGTTGCGGTGGTGAAGGATCTGGCGAAGATCGGGAAGCTGGAGAAGGGGAAGAGCTTCGATCAGACGTTTCGCGTGAAGTTGTGGCAGGGGGCCGATCCTGCGAATTTGCGGGTGGTGGCATTCGTCCAGGAGCCGGGACAGGGAAAAGTGCTGGGAGCGGCGATGACGAAGGAGATTGCGCGAGGCGCCAGCTAGAGCCCTCCGCTCAGGCGCTCAACAGCTTCTCCAGCTCCGCTTCATCAATCACATTTACGCCCAGCTCGCGGGCCTTGTCGAGTTTGGCTCCGGCCTCTTCGCCAGCGACGACGTAGTTTGTCTTTTTACTGACTGAGCCGGACACACGGCCTCCCGCGGATTCGATTCTGGCTTTGGCGTCTTCGCGGGAGAGGTGCGGGAGAGTTCCGGTCAGGACGAAGGTGAGGCCCTCTAGTTGAGAAGTTCGTTTGCGCTTCTCGGCGGTGAAGGTGATGCCAGCCTTTTCCAGCTTGCGGACCAGCTCGCGGTTCTTGTGTTCGCCAAAGAATTCGCGAATGGCTTCGGAGACCCGTGGACCGACTTCGTTGACACGTTCCAGTTCTTCGCTGGTCGCATTCATCAGGGTCTCGATCGATCCGAATTCCTCGGCTAACAACTGCGCGGTGCGTTCGCCGACGAAGCGAATGCCCAGGCCGTAGAGAAGGCGGTTCAGCGGAGCCTTCTTCGAGGCTTCGATCTCGTCGAGCAGGTCCTTGCGTTCTTTTGGTCCCACCAGGGCCTGGGTGCGGGTTTTCTGCTCCCCGGTTTTCCTGTCGCGGGTGACGACTTCGTGCTGGAGCTGGGCGAGCTGCTCGTCGGTGAGCGAATAGAGATCGGCGATGCTGCGGACCAACTTGTGCTCGAGCAATTGCGCCACCACAGCTTCGCCGAGGCCTTCGATGTTCATGACGCCGCGCGAAGCGAAGTGAAGCAGGCTGCCGAGGAGGCGAGCGGGGCAGTCGACGTTGACGCAGCGGTAGTCGACCTCGCCTTCGGTCCGGACAATTTCGCTGTTGCACTCCGGGCAGTGCGTGGGGAAGTGGAACTTCTTATGGCCGCGCGGATGTTCCTTATCCTCGACCACTTCGACGACTTTGGGAATCACGTCGCCGCCACGCTCGACCTTCACGTAGTCGCCGATGAGGAGACCGAGGCGTTCGATCTCATCGGCGTTGTGGAGGGTAGCGCGGGAGACGGTCGTGCCTCCGATGGAGACGGGGGTAAGCACGGCGACAGGAGTGAGCTTGCCAGTGCGCCCTACCTGGATGCGAATGTCTTCGACCTGGGTGATGCCTCCGCGAGCGGTGAATTTAAAGGCGACCGCCCAGCGCGGGGCGCGGCCGGTGTAGCCGAGGCGGCGCTGGACGGTGGCGGAGTTGACCTTGATGACCACCCCATCGATTTCGTAACCGAGACTGTTACGATTGGTCTCGGCCTTTTCGACGAAGGCCAGCACCTTATCGACGGAGGGCATGGCCTCACGGTGAGGGTTGACGCGAAAACCGAGGGCGGTGAGAGCGTCGAGAGCTTCGGATTGTTCGGCGAGAAGATCCTCGCCGGTTTCGGTGAGCAGGAAGTAGGCGTAAAAGTCGAGGCGGCGCTGGGCGACGATGTTGGGCTCGAGCGTGCGGATGGTTCCGGCGGCGTAGTTACGGGGATTGGCAGCGGGCTCGAGGCCCTGCGCTTCGCGCTCTTCGTTCGCTTTGCGGAAGGCCGCGAGCGGCATGACGATTTCGCCGCGAACCTCGAAGGTCGCGGGGACGTGCGCTTTTTTGAGTGTAGCCGCGGGGATGGAGAGCGGGACGGACCGGATGGTACGGACGTTGGTGGTCACATCCTCGCCAATCGTGCCGTTGCCGCGGGTAAGTCCGCGGGCGAGGTGAGAGGAGCCATCAGCAGCCGCGTGATACTGGAGGGCCATGGAGAGGCCGTCCATTTTGTATTCGCAAGCGTAGCCGATGTCGGCCTTATCTCCGGCAAGGGAGCGGACGCGGCGGTCCCAGTCGCGCAGCTCCTCTTCGCTGGTGACGTTGTCGATCGACAGCATGGGGCGCGAGTGGGCGACCTTGGCGAAGCCCTCTTTGGGCTTGCCGCCGACACGCTGCGTGGGCGAGTCGGGCGTGACGAGGTCGGGGTGGTCTTTCTCCAGGCGCTGGAGCTCGCGCATGATGTCGTCGAACTCGGCGTCGGAGATGGAGGGCCGGTCGAGGACGTAGTAGAGGTGCTCGTGGTGGCGAATTTTTTCGCGGAGGGCTTCGATCTTCTTCTGGACGGCTTCAGTCATGCTTCGAACATGGTAAAACCACCGGCGGGCGCGTGACTTGCGGCGAAGTTTTATTGGCGTCAGTCCTTCGCTGGCACCTGGACCGGCGTGAGCGGACGCACCTTGCCCCCCGAATTCATTGCCCGTTTACCTGGTTTTCAACTGCGACCGCATCTACGTCTACACACTTTCCGACAAAGGAGGAGAAGGGCGTGGGTATCAATCGCAGAGAATTCCTTCGCAGTGCCGCGGGTGCGGCATCCGCAGCGGCGCTGGTGGGCGTGCAGTCCGGAACCCAGAGTGATGCGCAGGCGTTGCCGTCGCCATCGGCTTCGCAGATCGAGCACATCGTGGTGGTGATGATGGAGAACCGCAGCTTTGACCATTTTCTCGGGTGGCTGCCGGGGTCGCGCGGAACGCAGGCAGGGCTGAGCTATCTGGACAGCGACGGCGAGGCGCATCCGACGTGGCATTTAACGACGTATGTAGGCTGCTCGCATCCCGATCCGGATCACTCCTACGCGGGTGGGCGCAGCGAGGTCGACGACGGCAAAATGGATGGATGGCTGCGGACGACGACGAACGATGTTTTCAGCATCGGGTATTACGAGGAGAGCGATCTGCAGTTCTTCAGCGCGGCGGCGCGGAACTTTACGACTCTCGACAATTACTTCGCGTCGATTTTGTCGTCGACGTTTCCGAACCGCGTGTTTCAACACGCCGCGCAGACGGATCGGCTGTCGAACACGTTCGATATTTCGACGTTGCCGACCATCTGGGACAATCTGCAGGCGGCGGGAGTGAGCTGTAAGTATTATTTTTCCAATGTGCCGTTCCTGGCGCTGTGGGGTGCGAAGTACATCGGCATTTCGGCGTTGTACGCAGACTTTCTGCTGGATGCGGCCACCGGGAATCTGCCGGCGGTTTCGTTCCTCGACCCGAGGTACACCATTCTGGACGATGGGCTCGGCAATGACGATCATCCGCACGCGGATGTACGCGCCGGCGAGGCGTTCCTGAGCCAGGTATACCTTGCGCTGACGAGCGGGCCGGGCTGGAAGAACACGGTGCTGATCATCAATCGCGACGAGTGGGGCGGGTTCTACGACACGATCGTGCCGCCACGTGTGATTGCGCCGAACGATGTGGATGCCGATCTGATCGACGGCAAGGCGCTGCTGGGATGCCGGGTGCCAACGCTGGTGCTTTCACCGTGGACGCAGGGGAGTCCGGCGACGCCGCGGATCGATTCGGGGCTGTACGATCACACGAGCGTGCTGAAGCTGATTGAGTGGAGGTACAATCTACCGCCGCTGACGGCGCGCGATACTTCGAATGAGATTGCGAATCTGGCCCAGGCACTGAATTTCGTGAGTCCGGTGTACGCGCCGCCGGCGTTACCGCTGGTGACGCCCCCGATTCCGACGCCGTGCGGGCTGTTCGAGCTGGCGAGCGGGGTCGACAACGAGAGCTACGACTTCAACACGCTGAAGAACTCGGATCTGACCCAGGGATGGCCGTTGCCGTAAACACAGAGTCAGTTTTAGGGATCCGGCGAGGAGGCGGTCAGCAACGGTGCACCTGGTTCATTTCCGCATTGGGAAGACACAAAGGCCGCGAGGCAGAGACGCCCGCGGCCTTATCTTTTAAGGTTGACGCAATCGCGATTTAGCGGCGACCCTTTTTCTTCGAAGCCTTCTTTGCAGCCTTCTTTGCGGACTTCTTCGCGGCTTTTTTCGCGGACTTCTTTGCGGGCGCCTTTTTGGCGGCCTTTTTCCCGGCTTTTTTCGCGGACTTCTTCGCAGACTTCTTTGCGGCTTTCTTCGCAGGCGCTTTCTTCGCGGCTTTTTTCGCTGCCTTCTTTGCGGATTTCTTCGCCTTCTTCGCCGCTTTCTTCGCGGGTGCCTTTTTGGCTGCCTTCTTCGCTGGTGGCTTTGGCGCTGCTACCTTCGCCGGAGCCTTCTTCGCCGCGGCTTTCTTCGCTGCCTTCTTTGCGGGAGCAGGTGGAGGCGCCGGCACGACCTCAACAACGGCGATGGCCTCTTCGTCTTCGCCTAGTTCGTCGTCATCGGAGGTGATAGTTGTGGAGACTTCCTCTTCTTCCTCGTCGTCCCCGAAGCCGCTCTCCAGCTCTTCCAGATCGTCTTCTGCTTCGGGCTCGAATTCGCCGTCAGCGCTTGCATACAGTCTGTATTCGTCCTGCATCAGATGTGCCCTCCGGGCTCCGCTTCAGTTTGCACCGCTGTATGAGTATGCCAGAAAAACAGCAAAACCCCTGCGCGGCGGATTATAGCAACAGCATATGCGGTTGCCAACGCAAGCGCGAGCAGCATGACACAATGAGATGCGATCGCGAAGGGGCTCGCTTGATCGGGTATTACGATTTCTGGCGAGGCCGGCGGGGCAGTTTTGCAGAAGAGCATGCGCTTCGACCTGATCACCATTTTTCCTGAGTTTTTCACGAGCATCCTGAGTCACGGGGTGCTGCGACGGGCGATTTCCGGAAGCCTGGTGGGGGTTGAGGTCCACGATCTGAGGAATTTTGCCCACGACCGGCACCGCACGGTGGACGATCGGCCGTTTGGCGGGGGCGAGGGGATGGTTCTCAAGCTGGAACCGCTGGCCGAGGCGGTGGAATCGCTCGGGATTGCCGGGAAGGCGGAGCGGAATGAGGGACGGGAGCAGGTGGTGCTGCTATCGGCGCAGGGCGGTCGCTTTACGCAGGCTGTAGCACGAGAATTCGCCGGACTGGAGCGGCTGGTGCTGCTATGCGGTCGCTACGAGGGTGTGGACGAGCGAGTGAGCGAGCTGCTCTGCGACGGGGAGCTGTCCATAGGGGATTACGTGCTTTCGGGCGGGGAGCTGGCGGCGGCGATTGTGGTTGACGCAACCGCTCGTCTGCTGCCGGGAGTGCTGGGGAACGAGGCATCGAGCGAGTACGAGAGCTTTGGCGTAGCGGATGACCCAGCTGTAGCCAAAACCTCTCTGGATTCGGGCGCCCAGGGGGGGCCTCCGTCGTCCGTGCACGGATCGGGAGGGCTGCTGGATTATCCGCACTACACGCGGCCACCGGAGTTTCGCGGACTGGCGGTGCCGGAAGTGCTGACCCAGGGGGATCATGCGGCGATCCGACGATGGAGGCGGGAGCGGGCATTGGAGAAGACGTGGCGGAACCGGCCCGATCTGCTCCCAGGAGCGCAACTGAGCGAAGCGGATCGGCGGTTCCTGAAAGGCCTTGGATGGCGCGGGTGAGCGGCTATTCGCTTCTCGCGAAAGCTGGCAGGGCGCGCAGGACATCTTCGGGTTCAGGGCGGACGCGGAAGTCGGCGTGGGCCTCAGCGTAGAGTACTTTGCCCTCTGGCGACAGGACGTAGGTGGCTGGCAGGGCCAACTTCCAGCTCTCGTCCCCGTTGACGAACGGGATGTTCAGCAGAATGCCCCGGTAGTAGCGCTGCAGGTAAGACGGGACGGTCCAGACGAGGCCGAACTTTTCGGCGACGGCGCAGCTCGCGTCGGTGAGGAGAGGGAAGGGGACGCTGTGCTGACTGGCGGTGAAGTCGCACTGACGCTGGGTTTGGGGCGAGATGCCGATGACCAGGGCGCCGCGCTCGCGCAGACCAGGGTACAGGTCGCGCCAGGCCTCGAGCTCGGTGACGCAGTAGGGGCACCAGCGTCCGCGGAAGAAATTCACAATCACAGGGCCGAGGGCGAGCAGGTCAGCGGAACGAACGATCTTGCCGGAAAAGTCAGGCAGGGCGAAGCTGGGGGCAGTCGCGCCGATGGGGAGGATGCGGTCTTCGATGCCGGACGCGAACAGCTCCTCGATGGAGCGTTCGCCGATGGCGAGGCGTTCGGGCTGAACCAGGGTCCGGGTCTGGGTGGTGATCTCGTCAAGCTGGTCCTGGAGGTGCGCCATGACCTCAGTGTAGATGGAGGGAGCCAGATTGGAGCAGAGGAATTGTGGATGCCGGGTTACGATGGAGGTCGGGCGGCGATCCTGTGGTGCCAGGGTCGGGCAAGATGGGGACTACGGAAAGAGGGTATGACGATGACGATGCGGGGATCCCGAGTGAAGTGGGCGGGGTTGGCGGTATTGCTGTGTGGGATGGCGGCAGCCTGGGGGCAGGGCTACACGCCGGTGACGGTGGTGGTGACGGATCCGTCGGGTGCGGCGATTCCGGGGGCGGAGATCAGTGTGACGCCAGGCAGTCCGGCGGGCGACAAGCTAATCGCCGATGACCAGGGACACGCGCAACTGGGGATGCCGGCAGGCGAGTACAAGCTGCATATCACCGCCCAGGGATTCCTGACCGGGCAGCGGGCGCTGACCGTAGGCGACAAACCGCAAACGCTGACGGTGGTCCTCGAGCCAGCTCCGCCGGCGAGCGGTGGGACGGTGAGTCCGGGAGCCGCTGGCATGCAGCCGAGCGCAGTACCGCTGGAAAGCACGATTGAAAAGCCACACTCGGAGGGCGCCGGATCGGCAGGCGCGAGCGAGCAGCCCGCGGCGACTCTGACGATTGTGGGGACGGGTGGGCTGCGCGGTGTGTTTACGCCGGAGTCGCTGCGCGAGTATCCGCAGCAGACGGTAACGATTTTCGACCATCACACCAACAAGCAGGAAACTTACGGGGGCGTGCCGCTGATCGACCTCCTGGCCAAGCTCGGCGTGGCCCATGGGAAGGACCTGATGGGAAAGGCGCTGGGGCAGTATGTCGTCGCGACAGGCTCGGATGGTTACAGAAGCGTGGTGGCGCTGGGAGAAGTGGATCCGGAATTTCATCCCGGGACGGTGCTGATCGCGGACACCATGGACGGCAAGCCGCTCGACGAGAAGGCCGGGCCGTTTCGCCTGGTGGTGACCGAGGACAAGCGGCCCGCCCGCAGCGTGCGCAATCTGGTGAAGGTGGAACTGAGGACGGTGGAGTAGGAATGAAAGCAGCGTTCAGCGCTCAGCGTTCAGCGCTCAGAGAAGCAACAGTGAGCAGTCGGTGGAAAGCGGTCAAAACACCAGCGTTGTGCGTTCGGCATGCAGTGTTCGGCAGGGTTCCAAGGGGTTGGTTGGTTGCTGTTGGGGTTGTGATGGCGGGTTGGGCCGGCGTGGCTGGGGCCCAGGGCGCTGCACCCAGCGTGCCGGTTCCGAAAGCGCTCATTCCTTACGCCTCGTGCAGTTTTCCTGATGGACTGCGAATTGTGTCGGTCGATCCGCTGGTCCAGGGCGTGAGTTCGCGCCCTGTGCAGACGGCGGAGGGAACCCAGCAGATTGAACTGGAGGCGGGGGAGCGCGTGATGTTCCAGTATCCGCTGACGGATTTTTTCGCTGATGCGAAGGTGGAGTTGCTGCCGGCGGATCGTTATCCCGAACTGAAGGCGGCGCTGCTGGCGAATTTGCATTTCCTGGAGTCGGAGCGCGGCGGGCCTACACCGGCGCGGGCGTTGCCGGTTGGGCTGCATGGGTTCGAGGTGCACGGGAACGATCGGCAGAAGCTTGAGGGGAACGTGGTGGGGATGTATGTGTTGTTCGACGATACGACGCACGTGGCGACGACCGTTTATTTTCTGAACCAGCAGACCTGGCAGCGGAAGTTCCAGACGATGGATGAGTACGGGCGGCTGCGGGACGGATTCCTGCGGACTTATACAGGGTGCGTGAGGGAGAATCAGGCGATCGAGAAGTAGCCACGATTCAGGGGCTGACGATGCGTTCGCGAAGGTCCGCGGCGATGAGGCAGAATGGTCCGCTTTCATCCTGAAAATTCGAGTGCACTTCGTTCTTTCGGCGGTCTGCAAGTGCAGCGCATCGTAAACGCGGCCGCCGGACCAGCTCGGACGCACAACGTTGAACAACGGAGACGTAGTTGGCAGGAGTGAGCGGCTCGACTTTGAAGAGACGCAGGATGTGCTGTTCGATAATCTGTCCAGCTCCTCCGGGTGAGATGGAACGGGAGAAGGGCGCTTTGGTGAGAACAGAGAAGATCTCTGCGAGGATGGACGCGCGGGGATTGGCGATGGGGTAGTCTGGTGGGGACTATGAATCCATCCCATCCACAACCAAAGATCCAGCTGAACCAGACGGCGGAGTATCGCGAAATCTACTCGAACAGCGTGCAGGTACGGGTGAGCGTGTGGGATTTTCTGCTGGTGTTTGGGCTGGTGCATCAGGAGACGCCCGAGCAGGTGAGCGTGGACAACGCGCTGGGTGTGTATCTGAGCCCGCAGCAGGCCAAAGCGCTGTGGAACATCCTGGGGCAGAACCTGGCGCAGTATGAGCAGACGTTTGGGCAGTTGGCGCTGGAGCCGCAGCCGCCCCGGGGGCCGGTGCACTGAAAAGGCAGCCAGTCAGCGAGCCAGCAAGTGAGCGAGTCAGCGAGTAAGCGGGTGAGCGAGCCGGAGAATCGGCGGAACCCGTGGGAAGATCAGGGCTGAGGCGAGAGACTGCCAGGGATGATGCGGCCAGGAGTAAGGCGGCCAGAGGCGCGACTGCGGCGGGTTCCATGGTGGGTTGTGCTGGCGGCCGCGTTTGCTGCGGTGCTGGCTGCGCACGCTTCGCTGCTGCGGCTTCCTTATTACTGGGACGAGGCTGGGTATTATATTCCGGCGGCGTTTGACTTTTTCCGCACGGGATCGCTGATTCCTTATTCCACGTTATCGAATGCGCATCCGCCGCTGCCCTCCGTGTATCTGGCGGTGTGGTGGAAAGTGTTTCACTTTGCGCCGCGGGTGACGCGAACGGCGATGTGCGCGGTGGCGGCGCTGGCGCTGACGGCGGTGTGGCGGCTGGCGGTGATCACGACAGGGAAGGCGCCGGTGGCGCTGGCGACGGTGGTGCTGACGGGGATGTATCCCGTGTTCTTTGCGCAGAGTTCGCTGGCGCATGCGGATTTGTTTGCAGCGGCGGGGACGCTGTGGGCGCTAGCTTTCTTTCTGGAAGAGCGGGTTTGGCTGGCGGCGATGTGCTTTGCGCTGGCGGCGCTTTCGAAGGAGACGGTGGTGGTGACGCCGCTGGCGCTGGCGGTATGGGAAAGCTGGCGGATTCGCAGGCCGAGAGCGGAGCGTGCGAGGAGGGTGGCGGCGCTGGTGGTTCCGGTGTTTCCCCTGATGGGGTGGTACGTCTATCACTGGCGGAAGACGGGGTTCGTGTTCGGAAATCCTGAATATCTGCGCTACAACGCGACCTCGACGCTGACGCCGGTGCGAGTAGTGGTGGCGCTGGCGCATCGCGTGATGCACGTGACGCTGCACATGAACATGTTTGTGCCGGTGCTGGCGATGCTGGCGTGCTTGTTGTTGCCGCCTGTGAGCGAAGTTGGCGCGGATGGGGCGAATTCGTCACCGTTACGGGCACGAATTCCGTGGCGCATGCAGGCCGTCTTCTATGTAGTGATTGCGGCGAATGTGGTGTTCTTTTCCGTACTGGGCGGAGCGCTCCTGACGCGGTATTTGCTGCCCCTCTATCCGCTGGTGCTGCTGCTGTGCGTGAATACATTTCGGCGGCGGCTGAAGGAGTGGACGGGCCTGGTGGCGCTGAGTGCGGCGGCGTTTGTGGCGGGGCTGTTAATCAATCCGCCGTACCGGTTTGCGCCGGAGGACAACCTGGAATATGCGACGGTGATCCGGCTGCACCAGGCAGCGGTGGGGGAGATTGTGGCGCGGATACCGGGCGCGACGGTGCTGACGGCGTGGCCGGCGACGGATGAGTTGCAGAAGCCGGAGCTGGGGTATGTCACGAAGCCAGTGCCGGTGGTGGCGATTGGGAATTTTTCCGCGCCGGAGATCGAGAAGGCGCTCGGTCGGCGAGAGGATTATTCGGCGGCACTGGTGTTCTCGACGAAGTATGACCCGCCGCGGCTATGGCTGGGATTGCGGCGATGGAATGAGAAGTTCGACATGCAGTATTTCGATTTTCATCGCGATTTGGCGCCGGGAGTGATTGCGCGCGTGCTGGGTGGGCAGGTGGTGTGGGGTGAGGAGCGGAAGGGGCAGTGGGCGGCGGTGCTGCGGATGGGGAGGGAGCCTGGAGCGAGAAGGGCTCTTTATCCCGGGGTCGATTCGGAGCGAGCAACGAGTTCGGCGACGCCGTTGGATTCGCGGTAGAGGACGGTGTTGAGGGCCGGGAAGGCGGTGCGGAGTTCGCCGGGATCGAGGGCGGTGTTGAGCGCATGGCCTTCGGTGTAGCGTGTGTGCCGGGATGTGTAGGTTTTATAGACGAGAAGGCCGCCCGGGGAGAGCGCTTGCGGGAGGGCGGCGAAGTGGTCGCGGAGCAGGACCCAGAAGACGACGATGAGGTCGAAAGGCTGGTTTGCGCTCCCCCATGCGATGGTTGCGGCAGCGGATTCGCGGCGCAGGGTGAGGGGAACGCCGGCCTGGGTGGCGCGGGTTGACGCGATGGCGAGTCCTTCTTCGGAGATGTCGGCGAGGACGGTGTCCCATCCGCGCTGCGCGAGCCAGAGGGCGTGGCGGCCGGCGCCGCCGGCGAGATCGAGAGCGCGGCCGGGGCTGAGGGTTGAACACGCTTCCACAAGGAAGGGGTCGGGATCGGTGGACTGCGCTTCGCCGGCGAGGAACTTCGCGTTCCAGCGCTCGCGGTCGTCGGGCATCATTACTCCTTTGCAACGGATTGGGTACTGACAAGCGTGATGCGTCCTCCTTTATACTCGGGGGATGGCGGGGCAGAAAACCTTCTATCTGGAGACATTCGGCTGCCAGATGAACGTGCATGACTCGGAAAAGGTCATTGGCACCCTGGAGCAGCAGGGGTATACCCGGGTGGAGACGGAAGAAGCCGCGGACCTGATCCTCTACAACACCTGTTCGATTCGCGACAAGGCGGAGCAGAAGGTCTTTCACCGGCTGAACGATTACAAGGCGCTGTACAAGCAGGGCAAGCGGTTTGGCGTGCTGGGATGTGTGGCACAGCAGGAGGGCGAGCGCATCTTCGAGCGCGCGCCGTATGTGTCGCTGGTGTCGGGGTCGGCATCCTATCGGAAACTGCCGGAGATGCTGGTGCAGATCGAGCAGGGCGCGACGCGGGTGACGGGGCTCGACGACCGGCAGACGGAAGAGACCTTCGAGACGGAGTTCACGGCGCGGTCGAATCCGCATCGCGGGTACATCACGATCATTGAAGGCTGCGACAAGTTCTGCGCGTATTGCGTGGTGCCGTACACGCGCGGCAAGGAGCGAAGCCGGAAGTCGGAGTCGGTGCTGGCCGAGGCGCGGAAAATGGCGGACAGCGGGTTCACGGAGATTCAACTGCTGGGGCAGAACGTGAATTCGTACAAGGACGCCGAGGGGAAGCGGAGTTTCGCGGAACTGCTGGCTGCGGTAGGCGAGATTCCGGGGATTCGCAGAGTGCGGTTTACGACGTCGCATCCGAGGGACTTTACGCGGGACATTGTGGAGGCGATCGACGCGGTGCCGTCGCTGTGCGACCACGTGCATCTGCCGGTGCAGAGCGGATCATCGAAGGTATTGCGGCTGATGGCGCGGGAATATACGCGCGAGCAATACCTGGAGCGCATCGGATGGATCAAGGGCGCGCAGCGGACGATCAGCATGACGACGGATGTGATTGCGGGATTTCCGGGCGAGACGGCAGAGGACTTTGAAGAGACGCTGCTGCTGCTGGACGAGGTGCAGTATGACGGCGTGTTTGCGTTTAAGTACTCGCCACGGCCGAATACGTCGTCGCTCGCGATGCCGGATTCGATTGCGGACGAGGAGAAATCGCGGCGGCTGCAGGTGCTGCTGGAGCGGCAGCGCGAGATCCAGAGGGCGAATTACGAGAAGCATCTGGGGCAGGTGCTGGAGACGATGGTGGAGGGAATGAATCCGGCGCGCGGCCAGGTGGTGGGCAGGACATCGCAGAACAAGACGCTGAATTTTACGACCACGCAGCCGATTGCGCCGGCGCCCGGGGTCTATGTGCCGGTGCTGGTTACAAAAACCTTCCCGAACAGCCTAGTGGGTGAGGCGGTTCAGGTTCAGTAGGGGGTCACGATGGAAGTGGAGATGAAAATCCGGGGTTTGATGGTCGATCCTTCGACGAATATGCCGGTCGTGATCCTGAAAGATCCGAAGAGCGAGGCGGTGCTGCCGATCTGGGTAGGGCTGTACGAGGCCAACGCCATCCAGCTGGAGGTGGAGAAGGCGACGACGGCGCGGCCGCTGACGCATGACCTGCTGAGGAATGTGGTGATGGGGCTGAATGCCCAGGTGCAGCGGGTGGTGGTGTCGGAACTGCGCGGGGACACGTTCTATGCGGTGATCTGGATGGAGCAGAACGGCGAGATTGTGGCGATTGACGCGCGGCCGTCGGATGCACTGGCGCTGGCGCTGCGGTCGGACTGCCCGATCTTTGTCTCCGAAGAGGTGTTGCACGCGGCCAAGGTGCTGCCGAACACGGCCGAGACGCAGCCGACGGAACAGGATGTGCGGAAGTGGCTGGAAAACCTGGGGGATGAGGATTTAGGGAAGTACAAGATGTGAGGGGTGACGGATTGCGAATCCGCCACATCACGGCAAATCTCAGGGAGAAAGTTTGGCAGGAGCAATGAAACGGCTGGGGTTCGGTGGACTCGCAGCCGTGGAACGAATGGTAGGTATGTTCAGCGGGGGGAATCCTTCGCTGGACCCAGCGGACCTGGCGAAGACTCGGAATTTCGTTATTCCCCTGACACATCCTTTTCTCGGATCCGCCGTTCACGAGACCCCATTGATTGAAGCGCTGCGGTCGGCCGTGCCGGAGGCGAACATCGTTGCCGTGGGATCGGGCATTGCGACGGGCGTGTACCAGCACCATCCTGGACTGAGCCGGCTGGAAGAAACGCCGAATCCAAACCATAATTTTTGGGGAGCGGTTCGCCGTTTCCGGGAAATTGTCCGCTCGTTCGAGGGTGAGCCGTGGTGCGCGCTGTTTACGACATGGAACAGCCGGTCACGGGTTGCAATGGCGATGATGCTCGCCGGGAACGGCGTGCGGGCCGGTTACGCGGTGGCGCCGGCGCTGGCGCACCTGGCGCTGCACTACGATCGAGAGCAAAGCCAGATTGCGAACAACCTGCGATTGATGGGGGTGCTGGGACATCCGGTTCCGGAAGGGTTGGAGCCGCGGGTTTACTTTACGCAGGAGGATCTGGAACATGCGCGTGGTCTGTTGGCCGACGATGCGGAGCGACCTCTCGCCGTGCTGATCACGCGCACCAGCGGAGGGCAGCCTACGGCCTGGCCGGACGATCGATTCGCGGCGGTCGCGAGGCATCTGATCGAGAGACATGGCTGTCGGGTGCTGTTGCCGGGGACAGCGCGCGATGCTGCGCAGCTGGAGCGGCTGGCAGATCGCATTGGAGATAGTGCACAGTCTCTCGCCGGAAAGACATCCATTCCGCAATTAGCGGCGGTGTGCGCGCTGTCGGATGTTGCTGTTGCGGTGGACACGGGGGCGACGCATGTTGCGCGCGCCCAGCAACTGCCGCTGGCGATTATTGCTCCGGGTTGGCAGCAATCGGTGGAGTGGATGCCATTGGCAAAGCCATGGGCGCGGATTCTCAAGGGGCCATGGTTTCTGCCTCCTCCTCCGGCGAACTATGCGATTGAAGAGGTCACGGTGACAGAGGTGATCGGCGCGGTTGAGGAATTGCTTGGGCTGTTTCCGCCGTCATCCGCTTCGAGGCGTGCGCGGGTGGAGAGGAGCCTGGCGAAGTGACGTGCAGGGATTCAGTATTTTGCAAGGCGATATCATGGTAACGGAGAGTGAATCCCTCACCGGAGGAAACGAGGAGAGAATGGCTTTCCCCCAAGCAAGAACCATTCTGAAGGCGGGACTTCCTCCCCTCAGTACTCTGAAGTTGCTGATCATGGCGGCTGCGGGCAGCCGGCCACGTTATCGAAAGGTCTGTCTGGCGCTGTTGCGCCCCTTTACGCATCACAGTGAAGTTGCGATCCATTACTTCTGTCACGCCCGGCGGTATGTGGTGCTTGTTCGCATTGCGGATTTGGAGAGCGACTGGTACAGCGTGAACGAGATTGCAGTTAGAAAGATTTATTCGATCGACTCGGGCTTCGTCCCGGATCTGGTGATCGACGGAGGTGGAAATACCGGTCTCTTCACTCTGTTTGCGGCTGCCGCTTTTCCTTCAGCAAAAATCGTGACGTGCGAACCGGTGCCGCGGAATCTGAGACAAATTGAAAAGCATCTACGCATCAACGGCGTCACTGCAGAAGTTCAACCCGTATGCATTGGGGGCAGCGAGCGGAAGATTCCGTTTTATGTGCGCGAGGCCAACCAGGGAAGCTTCGATCCGGAGTTGCCTTACAGCTCGCGGATCGATGTTGGAGTCGTGACCTTGGCTTCGTTGCTGCGGGGACGTTCCGCTGGTCGAATTCTGATCAAGCTCGATATTGAGGGAATGGAGGTCGAGGCCCTGGAGAGCCTCGTGCCGGGGGAAACACGGCCGATCTTCGTGGTCGGCGAGGTGCACAACTTTCAAACGAATCGCGGGGTTTTGGAGCGTATCTTTGCCCGTAGCGGATGGACTGTACGCTTCGAGAATGCGGACGTGATGACTTCCGGCTTTGTCGCCTGCTCTCCGGCGGCTTTACCGATGCTGGTTGATCAGCAAGTGGCGGTGGCTTCCTGACGCGGAATGAGGAGTGTCACAGTCTGCCGTGGTGTGAATTGTGGTTCGACACACTCTCAGCTTCAACATGGTACGTTCGCGTAGCCAGTCCCTCTGCAGCTGGGTTGTTCTCGTGCTATAGGGATGCAGGTCGGCTTTCTCTCGAAAACAGAATGTTCACCGGCGGACAGGACTTGCAGAACACTCTTCTATGAGCCTCAAGGGAATCCTCAAACTGCTGGCGGCGTTTTTCATGTCGCAGGGCGTCTCGGTCGCCACGCAGCTGCTGGTTCCGCCTCTGTTCCTTCACCGCTACACCGATGGTGTCGAGATGTATGGGGAGTGGGTGGCTCTTACGGCTGCCATCAGCTATCTGGGTACTCTGAATTTCGGGATTCAGAACTACGCCAACAATCAGATGACGCTGCACTACAACCGCGGCGAGGTCGAGGAAGCCAAAGCGGTCCAGTCCAGTGCGCTTCGTCTGATCTCGATTTTGGTGCTGGTGGTGCTCGCCGCCGGGGGCGCCATGCTCATGATGCCCGTTGGGGAGTGGATCGGCCTGCGCCACGTCAGTTCCGCCGCGGCATCTCTCACGCTTTTCCTGATGGCGCTGCAACTGGTCGTGTCGTGGTTCTTCGCATTTCTAACGAACAGTTATCTCGTCACCGGCGAGCTACACCGTGGCACAGTCTGGCAAAACGCCCAGCGGCTCGCCGCCGTCCTCGCAATGGCCGCGTTTCTTTGGGTGCGAGCATCGTTTCCGGTCCTTGCCTTGACGCAGCTCGCCGCCATGGCTCTGTTCTCGATCATGATCCTCATTGAACTCAGAATCCGCGCGCCGATCCTGCTCCCGTCGATCCGCCATGGCAATTTCCGGCATATGTGGGGCGTGTTCAAACCCAGCGCTTATTACGGGCTTTACGCGTTTTCTGGATTTCTTGTGTGGCAGGGACCTGTTTTGCTGATGCAGAAGATGCTGGGCCCCGCGGCCGTAGCTGTGTTCGCTCTCAGCCGCACGATCTTCAACATGACCCGGCAGATTCTTTCCGTATTGAGTTACTCAATCGGTCAGGAAACCATCAACCTGATTGCGCGCCGCAGCTGGGTGCAGCTTCGCCGCATGTACGACCTTTCCGAGCGAGTGGTTCTTTTTCTGGATCCGGTCATCACCGTGGGCACGTTGCTCATGTGTCCATTTCTTTTCACGATATGGCTGCATAAGCGCACCCTCTATCAGCCGGGTGTGTGCCTGCTGATGGCGATCATCTCGGCGGTAATGGGGATTAAAGAGCACAAATATACATTTCAGTATCTGAGCAACGAGCACCAGGGTGTTTCGAAATTCACGATCTGCGCCTATGCGGGAATGCTGGTCTTCTCGGCGCTGACATTAAAGGCCTGGGGCGTGAATGCGTTTATGGGGGCGTGGTTGGCGGCCGAAGTGTTGAACGCGGCTTACATCATTGGGGAAAACCAAAAGCTGTTTCCGGCGGAATTCCGTCCGTCTCTGGCGCCGCTGCTGCGGCTGGCGGTGGTGCTGATGGTTGCATTTGCTGCCGCCATTTGGCCCGCATGGCATGGTGCGGGCTGGCCTCTGCCGCGCGTGGTTGCCGTAGCGGCCGGCGCGGTTTTGGCACTGGTTGTTTTGTGCTACTTCGCGTTTGGACTGAACGAAGTGCGGGCGGTGTTCCGTGAGCGGATCCGACGCCGTTTCGCGCCGGCTGGGCCGTGACATTTCTGGTCCGGAGGGCAAACTGCTATGCTTTCCCGGCACCTAAAAATTCGCCCAGGATATGAGAGTTCAGAAGGAGAAATTTCAAAACACAACCGCGTCTGCCCTGCTTGATCTTGTTCGTGGACTGGCTGCGTTTGTTGTTTGTCTCACTCACTGGCGCAATCTGTTTTTTGTGGACTACTATAAAATCCCGCGGCACAGGCTGCTTTACGCGATTCCTTACGCGCTGACCGGTGGTGGTCATCAGGCCGTCGTCATCTTTTTTGTATTAAGCGGATTTCTGATCGGTGGCAGTGTTTTTAGGTCGTTCGGTCAGGGCACCTGGAGCTGGACGCAATATCTCACTCATCGGCTGGTCCGGCTTTGGCTCGTGCTGATACCAGCTCTTGTGCTGGGGATGATTCTGGACGAGAGCGGGATTCACCTCGGCCATGCCGCTGCTCTCTACGCGGGCCAGATGCCTAACCATATTCTGAGCAACGTAGCGCAGAGTCTAAGTCTCGGTATATTCGCGGGCAACGTGATCTTCCTTCAGGGGATCGACGTTCGCACTCTTGGATCGAATGGTCCGCTTTGGAGCCTTGCGAACGAGTTCTGGTACTACATTCTTTTTCCGTGCGGAGTCCTGCTGTTTCGCTCCACGACGTCGCGATCGACGCGGCTACTGAGCGGAGTACTGCTTGCGGGAATTGCGCTGATGGTGGGCAAGGGCATTCTGCTGGCGTTTCCTATTTGGCTGCTGGGGACACTGCTTGCATTGATTCCTGTTCCGCGCATGGGATTTCGCTGGCGACTGCTCATTGGAGTGACATCCCTCCAATTTTTTTCTTACTTGCAAAGACCCGCGTGGTCAATGGGATCCTGTCGGATTACCTGCTGGGTTGTGCGACATTCCTCCTAATTTGGAGTTTTTTGGGCGCCCAATCCCGGGCGCGTGAGAGTGGTTGGATCAAATTCGCCCGCCGCAGCGCTCGTTGCTCCTACACGCTGTATCTGGTTCATTTGCCTTTCCTGGTATTTCTGGCGTCGGTGACCACCAGGGGGGGGGCGCTCGCAGCCCACTCCGATTCATATCTTGTTGGGCCTCGGAATCCTGGCAGCTGCGATTGCATACACTTGGGGTGTCGCAGTCCTCACAGAATTTCATACGGACCAAGTTCGAAAATGGGTGGAATCGAGGCTCCTCCGTTTTCGAGCTAAGGTTGTTGCCAGCACTTCTAGTTGATTTTTAGAGTGCTGGTGACGACTGTATCTTGTCTGGCAGCGCCCGTCTGGTGCCCACCTAGGTGTCTGAGCAAATCCATCCACCTGTTGCCGTACTGACGCCATCCTCCGATTTGCCGGGTTTTTCTTGTGTGCACAGAATCATCGCCACGCAGGGAGCCATGAGGGCATTCATCTCCGTGTAGATTCGGACTTCGTTCAACTGTCCAACGACTACCATTCCGGCCACCCACAGCGCCAGAAGGCCTGCGGTTGCCACGGCAATCGGCTGCTCCCGGATCACGCGGAATCGCCAGAGGAACAGCGCCCACAGGAACCCGAACGGACTCGCCAGCGCGGGCCACATCTGCGGCTTAATCATCTCCTTCAGGTTGTATCCGATCTTCAGGTCAAATATTTCCGCGCCGGCGGCGGCGACGTAATGGTGCAACCACGCTTTCTCGGCACCCCAGATGGCCAGTAGCGGCAGCGCATGCCATGATAATCGTCGCCGCCACAGGAACAACAGCGGGATCAGGAAAACGGTCGTTTCCCTGTTCAGCGTGCCAACGACGAACACCGCGTAGAAGAGCCACATCCGATCCGCGACCAGGGCGTAAAGGCAAGCGCAGAAGGCCAGCATAGCCGGCACATCGTACGGCTCGAGGAACGCCAGAACGTAATTGTCACAGAGGCTAAAGTAGCTCATGTAAAGCAGTAGACACGCGGCGACGAGGCCGGTGCGCTCGCCGGCCAGGAGGGTAACAGTGCGGCGCGTGAGCCAGACCGATGCCAAAATGCAGGGGAACACGATCACCGCGACAGCCAGTTTGTCGGGACGTCCGACAAAGAAACCGCTATGCGCTGCGAGGCTGTTCCAGTGAGGCGGCCGCATCAATGCCCGCATCGCCCAGGCGCACAGAACGCGATATCGGAAGGGGGCCGCCGCTTTGCCGTCGGCGTAGTCGATCAGCGAGAAGGTGGAGTCATGGTTGCCGACGTAGCTCAGGGTGAAGTGGGCGCAGATGAGCGCCAGGATGAACGACCCCCAGCGACGATGGTTTCGCACAGTTAACGGTCTCTCCTTCGAAGCAGTCGCCTGATTCTTCTGCCCATTTGGGGCGGCAGAAAGGCAGCCAAAAGAACGGACTCCGCGGCGATGAGGGCGACGTACATCATTTGGGCAAGCAAATGGGCTCAGTTCCGCTGCAAGGCAAAAGTACATCACGACGAAGCCGCAATCGACAAATTAGACATCCGGGTGTAGTCGGCGCAAAAGTTTAACCCAGGACTCACCATATTCATGCCATCCCCCAATTTTCTGCACGCGCAAGAACGCGGCTTCGCTCGTGCGCTGCTGAAGGCTGGGATCGTCGGCGAGCTGTTGAAGGCGGGCTGCGATTGCCTCGGGCGAGCGGATGGGGACGATGAATCCTTCCACGTCCTCGGTGAAGAGGTCGGGGCCTCCCGTATTGACGCTGCTGATCACGGGGCATCCACAGGCCATTGCCTGCGCCATGACCATGCCGAAGCCGTCCTGAATGGAAGGCAGCACCATCACATGGCTGCTGCTCATGACGGCAGGCACCTCATCCTGGGGCAGGTGGCCGACAAATTCCACATTTTCCTGCGGCAACTGCCGGAGGACTTGTGGGAACTCCCGCGACTGGCCTCCGACGATGCGCAGTCGTTTGCGCGGATGCCTGACCTGTGCGAACGCAAGGAGCAGGTATGGTAGACCCTTTTGCAGGCTCATCGCCCCGACGAACAGAGCTTCGAAGCGATCCCGAGGCGGCTCGGCCATGCGGCGAAAGCGATCCAGCCGGACGCCGTACGGGATTTTGCGTACTTTTTCCGCGGGTACGCCCATTTCGATGAAGGAGCGG
>Ga0206808_1102_pt1 | contig 21722 bp, 22 predicted proteins | sample Alteio_BWOrgCont_58_FD_152899 | JGI IMG/M metagenome (GOLD analysis project Ga0206808, IMG submission 152899) | Enriched cells from forest soil in Barre Woods Harvard Forest LTER site, Petersham, Massachusetts, United States -... | ecosystem: Environmental > Terrestrial > Soil > Temperate forest >...
AAAGAGCACATGACGGTCCACGCCGAAATCGGCTCACCGGGTTCGCGTGCAAATATGCGTTTCGGGTTCGTACGCACGATGCGTGCGTACGTGACGTACACTTGTGGTATGTCTAAAACGCAAGGGCGCGGGAGCGCTCGACGTACGTACTCCATTGGCGAACAGACAGTGCTTCGGTTCGAAGCACTCGTTCCAGCCGGCCAACGCAGCCAGTTGGTCGACGAGCTTTTGAACAAGCGAATGGAGGAAATTGAGGCCGATAGGCTTAGAACCCTTATTCATGAGGGGCTTCGATATATGGCCGACGTTTACGTCGAGACCGGCCGCGACTGGGCGTCTTTGGACGGCGAAGGATGGCCCTTGCCTTGATAAAGCGAGGCTCAATCGTAAAGGTTAGGCTTGACCCAGTTGAGGGGAGCGAGCAAGCTGGCATGCGTCCTGCGGTGGTGATCAGTGCAACGGTTCTGAACGAAACTGCTGACGTACTCGTGGTTGCTCCAATTACGTCCAAGAAGACGGACCGGGTATTTCCCTTTGAGGCGATGCTGGACCACGTGGCTTGTGGTTTGGACTTACCCTCCAAAGCAATGTTAAACCAGATTCGGACTGTGTCCAAGGTTCGAGTAGTAGGCTCCTTCGGGTTGGCGGATCGAGAAACCCTCTTTGCGATCGACGCGGCGATCAAGGTCACCCTCGGATTGTAATGCGTCGAGTTGCGCGCGAACTGAACGGAGCGGCCCAACCGCTGTTCCAATCTGCACATTGGCCGTAGGTCGCTTGTCGTGGTACCGTCAAAGGGTGCTGAAACCGACGTTGTCATCCCCCGGACAGGTCTTGCGAGACCTCATGGCCCAGGACATCGTCACCATGCCGGGCGTCTTCAACGCCATCAGCGCCGTCTCCGCCCACAAAGCCGGCGCCCAAGCCCTCTACCTCAGCGGCGCCGGCATCACCAATGCCGCGCTCGGCGTCCCCGACATTGCCCTCGCCACCCTCACCGAGTTCGCCCAGCAAGCCGCCTACGTCACCCAAGTCGCGCCCGTCCCCGTGATCTCCGACGCCGACACCGGTTTCGGCGAAGCCCTTAATGTAGCCAGAACCGTCATCGAAATGGAACGCTCCGGCCTCGCCGGAATCCACCTCGAAGACCAAGTCTCACCCAAACGCTGCGGTCACGGCTACGGACCACCGGATGGACAACAAGCCTTTGCACGGCTCGGAGGAGGCGATCTTTGAGGATGTCGTCTTTCGGTACGGCATCCGTCAAGCGGTGGCGGACGGGTGGCTTGTCGACCTTCGGGGTTACCGGGTAGCGACGGGGACGGATCTCAGCAAGGTGAAGAATGTCCGGGGCGACTACCATGTGGGCGACTTGGCCCGTGCGGTCAATACGGAAGAGCGGAACTACACGGCGTTCCGGCATTGGTCGGACATTGCTCGCGAGCGGCGCACGATTGTGTTTTGCGTGGACGTTCAGCATGCCAAGGATGTGGCGGCGTTGTTCAAGTCCGAACATGTGGCGGCGGAGCATGTGGACGGGACGATGAAATCGGACGAGCGCGCGGGGGTGATGCGGCGATTTTCTTCGGGGCGCACGCAGGTTTTAGTGAACGTGGACGTGGCGACCGAGGGGTTTGATGTGCCGGCCGTCAGTTGCGTTTTGATGCTTCGGCCCACGCAGAGTTGGGGACTTTACGCGCAAATGGCGGGGCGCGGGGTGCGGACTTTGCCGGGGCAGGTGGACGACACGTTCGAGCCCAAGTCGAGGCGAGGCTCAATCGCGGGGAGCGAGAAGCCGGACTGCATCGTGATCGACGTCGTCGATCTGGCAGGCAAGTTTCAGCTCACGGCGCCGGAGGATCGGGAAGATAAGAAGGGTCCGCCGGCTCCGGCGGGGGTGGCGGGGCTCGTTGGGCTTCCCGCTGATTTTGATCTGCAGGGGCATTCCGTGTTTGAGGCGGCGCAGTGGGCGGACGATCTGGGCCCGATCAAGCGAGCGCAGATTTTCCGGCGGCCGATGTCTTATGACGACCTCGACACGGTGCTTACGGAAGTTGATCTACTGCATGAGCTTTCGATTCCCGAGGAGCTGATTGGGCATAGCTCGCTGGCGTGGTTGAAGACCGGAGACGGCGAGTATGCGCTTCCGTGCGGGTCGAAGGGGTTTGAGCGAGATCGGATCGCGAAGATCAGCACCGATCCTTTAGGCAAGCTATCGCTTACTTTGACGTCAAGCATGATGGAGTACCCTTCCCTGCCGGTTGGAGACGAACTTGCGAAAGCGTTCGACGAGGCAGACCGGCTCATTCGGATGACTTGGTCCGATTGTGTAGAAATTGTCCGGGCGGACGCCCGGTGGCGGGAGCAGAAACCGACGGATCGACAGCTTCAAGCCCTGCAACGCATGGGAGTTTTGCCGGAGTTGGTGGCAGTCTGCAAGACGGCGGGGCAGGCGCGGGCTCTGATCGAGCAGCACAAGCTTGGCAACGGAAGGCGACGGCGGCGCGTGAGCTAGAGTTTTGGGCTGATTCGGTCCGTTACTTCCTCTAATCGGAAGGGCCAGGTCCAAGAGGAATACCAACTGCGGTCTGGGAGGTTCGGGAAATTCTCGCCGAACTGCTCGCGGAGGATGGTTCGGAACGAGTTCACGGGGGTGATCGTGGGATATAGCTTGGCTTTCACGGCGGCCGGGACGAAGTAGGCGTTTAGATTTGGAAACACTTCGTTGATGTCCGTTCTGGCCAGGAGTTCTTGGTCGTAGCGCATTTTGGGACCGTGATCGCCTTGGACGACGATGATCGGCGGGGTGGCTTCCCGCTTTAGGAGGTCGTCGATCGCGGCGAGCATGAGACGACTGATGGTTTGGGCCTGGCCGGTGTAGCCGGCCCGATATTCTTCATGATTTCCGCCGTTTTGGTAGAAGTGGCTGCCATCGACAATGGCGAACATGTGTTTGGGTCGGATCGGTTCTCCGTTCGGGCCGAATACGAAGGGGGGGTGCGGGGCGAGGATGTGGGCGAAGATGAACCGGGGTTGGCTGCCCTGGCTGCCGAGATGTCCGACCGTTTGGATGGCGGCCTGCAGATTTTCGCGGCGCGAGTCGAACTGACTTTCCGCCTGGCCACCGCTGGGCAGTGCAGTTCTATTCATTATCGCCGCTTCCAGGAGGGTGCCACCACGCGACTCCGAGATGACGAGATCGGCCGAATTGGGATGCACGGCAGGAAAGTTGGTCGTGATCGCGATGTACTTGTAACCGAGGCCGCGAAGTTCTTGGCTGACGCGGTTCTCGTCGATTAGGATGTCGAGGATTCCGCGGTCCTGCTCGTCGGGTTTGAACTTCGGCACTACGTCGGGCAGAAAACCCATGTTTAGCGAGGAGGTGAGCGAGAGCTCCGTCTGGCAGTAGTTCGTATGGCCGGAATCGGCGACGTAGAATCCTCGCTTCTTGAGTCCGTCGATGAAGGCGGAGTTGTCGAAGTTCATGTCCCGGCGGAGGGCGTCACTTCGTCCGTAGCCGTCGAGGATCACATAGAAAATGTCGGGGCGGGGGCCTTTGTAGTTTGAATTCGGGGAGCTTGCCGATGCGACCGGAACCGCGCGGTGACCTTGGGCCCAGGCGAGGACGATCGATGCCGCGGGGATCAACGTAAGGACGGCGGCGGCGGCGTTCAGCCCCTTGGTTAGGGCACCTCGCGCCTTCCATTTCCAGCAGGCGGCAATGACGACAACGAGATAGCCCGCGAGCCAAGGCCAGAAAGTAGAGGTTGGGTCGTAGTTGTCGCGGCTATGCGAATCGTGAAGGACGTCGAGAAGCGGCCCGAAGGAGAAAAATCCGACCACGGCGACGGATGTGGCCAAGGCGGCTCGGTCGATGCTTCGAAAGATCGGCGTGAGGATGGCCCAAAGGGCGGCGCCGATTAGGACGAGAATTCCGAGGGGACGCCACAGATCTTCCGCTGGGAAGAGAGCGGTATTTCGCGAGTAGAGGCTAATGACCGGGTAAGCGGCGAAGAGGATGGGGTGGAAGGGCCAGATTCGCTTGGGCGGAATCGCCTTGGGGGAATCTGGGGAGCCAGTCACGTCGTTCATGCGGCGATCGAGATTGCGGCGGAGGGGCGCCTGCGCATGAGATAGAGCGTGCGTTCGGTTCCGGCGATGGATTCGCGCCGCTCAAGTTCGAAGCTCTCGGAGAAGGCGGATTCGAAACCTTCGATGTGGTAGCCGTCGTAAATGTCCTTTCTGGAGGCGAGCAGGCGCTGGACTTGCGAATCTGATTTCGGAACGAATTCGACGACCGCCCATTCCGCGAGGGAGGCGAAGTACTTTGCGACATCGGGGAGGGGCACGTTGTTTCCGATGGCGAGGTGGTGAATGAGGGCGAGGGCGAGGATCGCTTGGGCGGGGCCACGCTCGGCAAGCGAGTCCCGCTCTCGGTTGGCCCAGCCGGCGCCCGGACTTGGGTTGGTTAGATCTTGGAGCAGGGGCAGCAGTTTTGCGCCATACCGGTGCGAGCGGTAGTTGCGTTCTACCGCGGCGGGGTCGATGTCCCAGGAAATGCAATTGATGCCCCGCTCGGCGACGAGAATGCTGAATTCGCCGGTGTTGGCGCCGAGATCCCAGACGGTCCCCGAGATCGGAGCCATGGCATCCAACATCGAGCCGACGAGGCGCTTCTTTTCCGAAAAGGCGGCATCGGTGTAGTTGGTCTCGTTATAGTAGTTCGCCCAGACGGTGCCTTCGGGCTTCCATTCCAGATGCTGAATGGTGGAGCGGAGGCTGTCGAGCATGCCGAGCAGGCCGGCCTTTGGCACCCTGCCGGAAGAGCCCGACGTTTTTTTGTCCGCGTGGGTTGCTTGGGCTTTGGCGTGGGCGTGAACGTGGATGGCAAGACCGGGATTTAGCTTGGTGCGACCTGGAAGGAGGGATGCGCAAAGGTCGAGGGGAATGCCGTCGATGTATTCGCGCTGGAGGCGGGCCAGGCGAACATCTACCAAACACGTCAGGACAAGGGGGGCGAGGAAGTGCTCGCAGAACTGTCGGTAGGCGGGCCACGGCTCGCCTTCCGGGTACGGGTCGAAGGAGAGGGTGTCGATCAGGATGGGTCGATCGCCGACGAACTGGATATTGTATGCGGAAGCATCTTTCAGCCACATTCCGCGGTCGATGGCTTTGCGTTGGATGTCAAGGGTGGCGAGGGCGGCGTCCTTCAGTTGGCCGAAGCACCACTCGTAGGGATAGCTGATCATCGGCACGCGGACGGGCCGCAGGATGGCGGCGGCGCCGGGCCACGAGCTTTGGTCAAGCTCTTCGTGCTCTACGATCAACGAAGCGGCGGCGAGGTCTGCGTAGAGCCCGCCGTCCATGAATTGCCGGTACGTCGAGAGGTAGACGTGGTTGACTTGCCTCAGCAAGTCGCCGTTTTCTCTAAAAACGAAGCCGCTGGGGTCGCGAAAGGAGGCGGCGAGCCGCGTCTTAGGCTCCCTTGTGGTTTGCGGGGTCGTTCTTTGCCGCGCGCCGTCCCATGACGACCGTCTTCAGGTTTCGGAACGTCGATTTGATCGCGAAGGAGGCGGCGAAGAAGGTGGCGAAGAGAATTTGGAGCAGATAGCTGCCGGAGCCGCCATCGATATAGGCTTCCGCAGGGCGGCAAACAGTTAGGCACATCCCGATGGCCAGCAGGAGCATCGCGGATCTGTGAGCATTTCGCATCTTGGGTTTAGGGACGCTATAAACGTTTGGATGTTTGGTGGATTTCTCCGCATTTTTTGTAATAGGTCTTTTGGCGGTCCGGGTATTGGGTCGGGTAGGGTTCGCAGCGACGCGAAGCGGTCTTTTTGGGCGCGGATTTGGTGCCGCCGGTCCAAAATGGCGGCGTCTATGACATGCCTTCGACGCCTTCCAATGCTTCCGCGACCGGCTTGCCGTCCCATTCGCGGGGGATCGGGAGATTGAGTAGGTAGGCGATGGTGGGGGCGGTGTCGTATATGATCACCGGTTGATCGATGGTGACGCCCTCTTTGGCACCGGGACCGGAGAGGATCCAGGGGATGGTCATGTCTTCGGGGGCTTCGGTGCCGTGGGTGCGGTCGTGACCGCCGTGGTCGCTTAGGAGAAGGACGGTCGGGTTGCCGGCGGCTTCGAGGACGCGGCCTACGCAGCGGTCGGCGTTTTCTATCGCGGCGATGTACTCGGGGCTCATCCAGCTTGTTTGATGTCCGCACTCATCGGTGTAGCCGAGGTAGAGGAACATGAGGTCAAGGGGTTCCTCGTTGATGTAGTCCACGGCGGCTTGGGCGACTCTGTCGTCGCCCTCGGGGCGGAAGGAGTCGCGGATGAATTTGGATACGATAAGGCTCTCGGGGTCGCAGAGGTCTCTTAATGGGCCCCAGTTGAAGAAGAAGCCGCATTTTAGGCCGTGCTGGTTGGCGAGGTCGAAGATGCTGGGGACGGGCCTTACGAGGGGCTGGAAGGTGTTGGTCGTAATGCCGTGGCGGGTGGCGTCGACGCCTCGGACCATCGAGGTGTGGCAGGGGAGGGTGCAGCAGGGCATGACCGTTTGGGCGGACATGGTCGAGGCGCCTTGTTCGATGAGACGATCGATGGAGGGAGTATTGGCTTGGGCGAGTCCGTCGGGCCTCATTCCGTCGATTGAAACTAGGATCAGCATCGAATTTTACTTTAGCCGACTAGCCCGCTTGCTCGATCGGGGCGTCCGTTGGGTGGACGTGGTCGAGGAGGGTGCGAATTCGATCTGTGCCGCCCCACGTTTGGAGAGCGGCGAGGCCGAGTTTGTTGATTCTCTTGGCCGTGGGGGGCCAGGCCATGCGGTGCTCAAGCTTTCGCTTGGTGCCGGGGAAGACAAGATAGAAGAGGTCGTGGCGATCCTCGTTCGGGGATGTTTTACCGTCGTTGAGGCTCGCGCCGAGGTTTTTGAGCGTAGCTAACGACGCTTCGCCGCATTCCGTGGGCGGGCCCATGTCGCCGTAGACTGCGTACGTGACCCGGCGGGTGACGGGGTCGTAGACGGCGGCGAGGTCGCCGATTTGGGCTTCGGGAACGAGACCCTCCGGGAGGACGACGTAAGGGATGTTTCTTGCGTCCAGGTAGCGGCGGGGGTCGGTGTCTGGGTAGTTCGGGCACTCGTAAGTGGTGCGAGAGACGAAGAAGCCTTGGAAGGGACCGGTGGGCTGGACGTAGGGTTTGCCGCCGCAGTAAGCGACGATGCTGTTGCATGGAGGGCAGACGAGGGGCCCGGCGCTACGGCCTTGGAGTCTTGCGCCTTCGGCAGAGTTGATCGTGTCGAGGGCGAGGTCGTCGTTAACGGAATGGTAGGCGTTTGGGGCTCCGTCCACGTCGCAGCTCATCTTGCTTTGGAAGAAGAGGGTGGCGTCGCCTATGCAGCGGTAGAGGGGGACGGAACGGTCTCCGGATCGGTAAGAGAGTTGCCGTAGGACTTGTACTTCAGGCATCCCTCCGCTTCCGGCGCAGTTGAACTGTGCGCTCGGGAGAAGACATAGGGGTAACAGGCCGACAAGCATCTTAGCTGTTCGACCGGCGGGGGGTTGGCGGCGTTCCTTTCTGGCTTATTGGGCGATTTGCTGGAGGAGGGGGAGGCCGCCCCAAGCTTCGAACTCGGCTTTGCCGAGGCGGTCGATGGTGGATTGAGGGTGGGGCCAGGCTTCGGCGGCGAGGAGTTTTTGGAAGGAGCCGGGGAAGACGACATAGACCATGTCGTGGCGGGTCTCGCTGGGGCAGGATTTGCCGTCGGTGACTTCCATGCCGAGGCGCTTTAGGGTGGCGATGGAGGCTTCGCCGCATTCGGAGCTGGGTCCGACGTCGCCGAAGACGGCGAAGGCGACGGTTTTGGCGATGGGATCGTAGACGGCGGCGAGGTCGCCGAGGGTGGCTTCGGGGACTTTGCCGCCGGGGAGGACGATGTATTGGATCGACCTTGGGTCGAGGTAGCGGGTGGGGTCGATCTCGGCCCTGGTTTTGTCTTCGAAGCTGGTTTTGGAGACGTAAAAGCCTTTGAACTCTCCGTCGGGCTGGATGAAGGGGACGTCGTTCAGGTAGGCGACAACGTCTCTTGACGGCTGGACGTCTAGGGTGCCGTTGGGTTTGTCGTCCTTTCTTTTTCCGCCGGCGGAGGCGATGAGGTCGAGGGCGAGGTCGTCGTTGTCGGGGTGGTAGGCGTTGGGGGCGCCGTCGACGTCGCAGCTCATCTTGCTTTGGTAGAAGACGGCGGTTTTGCCTTTGATTCTTCGGAGGAGGATCGATTCGTCGCGGTCCCGGTAGGACATTTGGCGGACAGTTTCGATGTCTATCGTTGGGGTCTGAGCTTGGAGGGCGATGAAGACCAGGAACGCGGAGATCATGAGTTAGTGTACGGCGGGTTTGGGGGTTTCTTCGTCCGGTTTGGGTTCGACGGACTTTCATCATTCCGTCGGGTCCTTATAGGTGATGATGAAGGTGATTGTGGGGGCCCTGCGCGTGCCGGCGACCGATGTTTGCGCCACCTCGGCGACCCTACTCACTCCGTGGGGTGCTTATAAGGAGGGTCACGGAGTGAGGGTCGTTTTCGCGTGCCGGTGAAGCGTTGCCCGGCGGGCTGGGCACTTCGGCCCTTTGCGTGAGCGGGAGTCGGCGCCAGTACTCGACTCAGGTTCAATAACCGTCATCATCCCGTCTGGTCCTTATAGTGACGAAGAAAGTGTGACGGTCTTGGGCCGCACCCCGTAGCCTCTCCTGCCGCGCGATTCTGGGTTGGCCCCCGCCTTGTTTCGAGGGCGACGGTTGTTGTCACTCGGCGCGCAGTCGTTCTTGGATCGCCATAGGATCTTCGTCAAGTTTCAGGCTTCCGGCGAAGGAGTTCAGATTGACGGAAAGACTTGGCCTAGTGTGGCGCCAACTCGCTCAATTGGGCGCTGCGCCAGTTCGAGTTTCTGGTCGTCGGACAATGCTTCCGCCGACCGGAACAGGTCTTCGAAGCTGGCGGTGCTCATGAGGTCAGGCTACAACGGGGAAATCCGTAGATTTATACATGTCGAGGACGGGTGGGGCCGTGCGCTTGGCGGCTCCATGTTGAGTTGGAGACCTTCCTCCCCTCACCTGGTCCTTATGGGGAATGTGAAAGTGGGAGGGTGACTTGCGGGGTGGTGGAACCCTTTCCAGTTGGCCTGGCACCTGCGACATTTGACAATGGAACGCCCTTTGGTTAGGTTCAACAACCGTCATCACATTTTCTGGTCCTTATAGGGTCGAAAAAAATGGGACGGTCTTGGATCGCCCCGATTCACGCCATCGGCCGAGTGTTTGTGATGTGGTCTCCGCCGTTTCGGATGGCGGCGACTTTTTCGTCCGCGAGCGTGCTTCCGATCGGGACGACGGTGGTGACAAGGGTGAAGTTACCGCGCGCGAAATCGATTCCCTCGGTCAGGTGCTTCTTTAGCCGCTCGGCGAGTGGGTTTCTCTTTGGATTGGTGCTCACTGTTTTTCGCGATGGTGCGGCCAAGGGGGCTTACCACTCGTCGCGCATGGCGGCGATGGCGCGATCCACGGCTTCGCGCGACCCGTAGCCGTTTTTGGCGGCGCCGAAAAGCGGTGCGTAGGAAACTCTTGTCTGAGCGGTCGAGGGGACACGCTGCTCCAAGCCGCCTTCGAGAATGCGATCAAGCTCTTCGCCGGTGGTGATCTGCTGGGCTTGGGCGAACTGTTCGATTCTTGGATGGGAATGCGGGGGGATGATTAGCGCCACGACTGCCTCCTTGGGATGATGTTTTGGCTCTCGATCCGACGGTAGAGGGAAAGGGGTGATTGGGGACTTCTCGCAGGTGAGTAGACTTACCATTCCCGCCTGCGGGTCCGGCGCTGCGGATGGCTTGCGTTGGCTTGGGGCCTTCACAGATGAAGGTAGGTAACGGAGAGACGAATGAGTCATCGCGATCTGAAGTACGGGCATCTCACGAGCTTCTCGATCTCCAACTTTACGACGTTTGGGGATGTTGAATTCACTTGGGCGGCGGGAATCAATGTCTTGGTCGGTGAGAATGCGACGGGTAAGACGCATGTTCTGAAGGCGTTGTATGCGCTCCACAAGTCGGTGTTTGAGAATTCGTCGGTCGCTGACCGGTTGCGCGGGTGTTTTCAGGTTTCGAACAACAGCAGTTTGATCCGCAGCGGCATGATGTCGTCCTCCTTAGCCGCCAGTTGGGGCGGTGAGCGTCTTGGCGTCACTGTGGCACCAAATGGCAATGTGGGCTGGAGCAGCTCGGGCAATCAGGTTGATGTTTCGAAGCCTGTTTTCATTCCGGCGAAGGACATGCTGGCTCATTCGGCGGGTTTTGTCTCGTTGGTGAGTTCGAGAAACCTCAGCTTTGACGAGACGTATAGTGACGTTATTTTGGCGGCGATGGCGCCTGCGTTGAACGAGGTGGCAAGGCAGTCCTCCGAGGAGTTGTTGCAACTTCTAGCGCTCAATATTCGGGGGCGCGTGGAAGTCGAGGCGGACCGGTTTTATCACGTCTCGGAGCTTGGTCGGCTTGAGATGTCGTTGATCGCGGAGGGTTGGCGGAAACTTGCTTTGCTGTACCAGTTGATCGCGAACGGGTCGCTGCTGCCGGGGACGGTGTTGTTTTGGGACGAGCCGGAGACGAACCTTAATCCCGCGCTCATGGACGAAGTGGTTTTGGTGTTGCTCAAGCTTTCGAGGATGGGCGTTCAGATCTTCTTGGCGACGCACAGCTATATCATCCTGCGGGAGATCGAGGTGCAATCGTCGCCGACGGACGAGGTTAGGTTCTTTGCTTTGGATTCGACTGCGGAGCACGGAACCAAGGTGAACGTCGCGGCGACTTACCTCGATATTCGGCCTAACCCGATCGAGCGGCAGTACGCCAGCCTTTATGACCGTTCGATCCAGAAGGAGATCGAGGCGATCGATTCGGCCGAGGATCGCGGGGTGAGTTCGGGGAGAGCGATTGAGAAAGACTGAGGGCCGGTTGGTCTTTGAGTTTCGCACCGCGCTTCAGGTCGAGCAATTCGAGGTTGAGGCTCAACCTCTCAAGTGTGCCGATTTCGTCATTACTGAATCCGACGCGACTTGGATGATCGAGGTGACGGAGGCGGTGAAGGCACCGGACGACGAGCGGCGCAAGGCCCTCGCCGAGCTGCTCGGCCAAATGACGAGCGGGAAGCTGATGAAGGATATGCTTATGAAGCTGTACGGCACCCACGCACATTTGGCCCTTGCGGGAGTGATGCCGACGAAGAAGGTGTTTTTCTGCGTCGTGATCGGCGTTCCCCCGCTGGCTGATGACGCGGCGCAGCGGAACCGGATGCGGGACGAGATGAAGCGGGTAACGGACCGGATCGGGCCGAGTTTCTTTGGCACCGCCAATCGCCCGATCATCAAGGTTGAAAGCGTCGACACCTGGAACTCTACGAATTCCGGCGTTCGGATTGCGTGACCTGACTTGGACGTACAAGAGACTCTTCCCGCCACGAACATTGGAATCCTTTGGGGCTGTGCGCTGACATCGAGAATGGCCGCCCATTGACTTCCAAATGTTCCACGCCTTAAACTACAAATTGATCTGTTTCCTCTAGTACGGAGCTTGACCCTAGCGAAATAAAGGCAAACCGCTCGATGACGGTTTGAAACCCAACCGGAAAAGAGTTACACTGGTGTAGGAGATCCCCTTATGTTGCTGCCGCATCACGACGGACCTGGAGCCGAGCCCTTTGACCTCAGCCACGAATTGCCCCACCTACATATCACCCACGCTTCCGAGGCTATTGACACGAATCACAATGGCTTCAGCGATGCGGTAGAGCGTTCATTTGGGCTAGATCCAACGAGTCCTCATTCACATCTTTATCTTGACTTGCAGCACGGCCAGTTGCTGCTGTCGAATCACCCTTCCCATTTGGCTGATAGCGACCATGACGGGTTTCCAGATGTTGTAGAAAGAGTCCTGGGGACCGACCAAATGTCCGCTCTGGATCATCCTGTCGTCGTTGAAGCCCACCACTTTCCCGCTGGCAGCGAATTTAATCTGCCCGGCACGCATGACTTATCGTTAGGCCACTGGGTGCTGCCCTAAGGATGTCTGTCGCGTCCACGTCGTCGCAGGACCCTCGCGCTGAGGTGTATCTTGCCGAGGGTGCGGACACGCGACGACTCTTGGCGCAGATCGCGCACGGAGTGATGCTTGCGCACGCGCGCATCGACCTTATGGAGGGGAGGGTTTCGGCCGCGACGTCGGCTGCGGCGAAAGCTGGCATTGACGAGCACTTGGCCCCGGTCACCACTCTCCATCGTTCGGCTGCAGAGGCTAGCGCCCGGCTGGTTCACTCGATCGACGAGCTGAAAGACGTTCGGGGGCAACTTGTCTCATCAGCTGAAGATGGTGCCAGACATGGAACGATATCCGGGCTCCACGCCAGTCTCGGACCTATTGAACAGGCTCAGCAAAGGGCCGCCACCACAGTATCGGAACTCGCGAGCACCCTGCAAAGTCTCACGGCCATTGAGGTCCGGCTTCTAGAGGCGGCCGAGATAGCGGCTTCCTCCAGAATCAGACAGGCCACGGAAGTGCTTGAGTGTGCCCAACAAGACGCTCATGACAACATCCTGCCTAAGCTGATCGCCGCCGCTAATGCCTGCGAAACGCTAATTGGTGAGCTGAAAGTGATTCAGGGCGATCTGGGTTCGTTCGCTGCGCTGTTCGGCAGCGAACTGAATGGAGTTAGCCAAGCAGTCTTTCAACGTTTCAGCGATGCTGCCACGTCGGCGGCGCAAGCGCACAAAGAGATTCTCGGTTCGAATGATGAGCTAAAGCACGTACTTTTGCAAGACGCTCAGCGGCACGAAGAGCGCATGCGGATCGGCCTTAAAACTACAGGCGAGACCCTGGCAAACGACCTCCGAGCACTGCAGAGCAGCATGAGCAATGAAGCAGCCCACATTAAGACGCAGCTTGGTCAAGCTACCGAAAACTGGTCCAGAACCACCGACAACCTCCGGCAAGTCATCAACCAGCAAGCAACTGCGAACAGTCGCGCGATTCTAGATGCTCAGTCGGAAGCCGCCGAGACATTAGCCCACATGTCCTCAGCGCACGCCGCTGCGATCGGCCGTTTTGAGGGCCAGCACAAGAAGACAATGATTCTGTTGGCGATACTTGTGATCCTTACCACCGTAACCACCATCGGGGCTTTGATTTTCACGCAGGCGCACCCCACAATCGCGGGCAGGAGCGTGCCGTGAGCGAACTCGTTTCGGCACTCGAAGAAGACCTGCTTTCACGCATTGCCGAACGAACGAAGTGCCCGGGTCCGATGGTTGTAGTGCTGGGCGCTCATGGGCGCGGGAAGAGCCGACTTGCAGCGAGAATGTTAGGCGTAGGGCCTGCTTCACCTTGTAACGAGGCGACCGCCTATTGCGGATCAGCATGGGTGAGCGAATCGCGGCGACTCCCCCCGGGAAGCTTCATCTGCCGCGCGCCGGAAGCCTTGGACCCCCGGCTTGTCGTAGTCGACTGTGCAGCTCTGGACTCACAAGCGGGTGAAGAGCACGCGAAGGTTTACGCCGAGAGTGCGGACATTGCGATATTCTGCGTGCAGGTGACGCAGCCACAAGGCAAAGCAGAAGTCGACTTTGTGATGAGGCACTTGCAAGACAAAGCTCCCGTGCTGGTCATCACAATGAGCGATCTCGCGGATGACGAGGATTTCTCTCACGCGCTGGAAGCGATCCTGGCTGTCTACGGCTCCGTCGCTTGGGCGGCAATCACGGTCAGCGACTACGCGGGCTCCCTCGCGCCCCGATCAAATCTCATGAGTTTCGATCGGTGGTGGGCTGAGCAAGGGATATTCGCTATATTCACCGCCCGCTCGGCCCGGATCGAGCGCGATGCCGAGTTGTGGGGGAAGCAGTCGAGTATACGCTTGGACGCTCGCAAAGCTACCTTGGACGGGGAGATCGAAACCCTACGACGACAGGCCATGGCGAGTGACCTCCAGCGGCGCGCCCTCGATGCAAAGAATTCAATCGACGGCTCCCTTGCGTCTCTTCCCCGATCTGCAGCTAGGGCCTACTCGGAACGCTTCGCGGATCTTCGTCGGCAAGTCCACGTTCGCTTGGAGGAATTCCGGTCCGCCAACGAGTCGGGGCGTCAGGAGTCTCCAGAGGAGCTCCAGACGGCACTGTCGAGGATTCTCGAAGACTGGGAAGCCTCGGCACGACACTGGGTGCGCGAAGCGCTTTACGAGAATATGCAATGCCTGCGGCGGCAAGCGGAAGCGTATGTTAAAGCAGTTCAACATCTTTGCCCCGACGTTCGATCGACACGCAGCTTGCCGGGCGACCAAGCGGAGGAAACTGTCCCCGGACCCTTCACGCTTACAACAACGGCGCTTAGCGACGGCGAGATGGCCCGACCGCTGGTGGCATCTGGAACGGCGACGCTCGGTGGAGTTCTGTTGGTGAAGGCGGCTATCTTCACCGCGTTGGGCGCCATCGCTTGGCCGGTCGCGCTCGCTGTTGGCATTGCCTCAGGTAGCACGACCTACACCATGCTGAAGAAGGGTATTGACCGGTCAGCCACTGCGGAGGTGCATAGGGCCGTCTCTCTTCGAATGTCCATTCTGGAAGGTGAGCTGAATCGCCGGCTGGAGGAGGATTGGCGTCACTTCTGCTTTGGAATTGAAACGGAACTAGCTCCGTTTGCTCGCGCACTTGGAACCCTTGTGTTGGAGCAATCAGCCGATTCAGAGCAGTTCGCTAGGCTCACCCAAGAGCGGGAGCGCACCGAAGAGGAGATACGATCGGTCAACGAACGGGTTCGGGAGCTTATGGGAGGCCGCCCATGAGCACGGTGTCCGCACCCGCTCAAGACGAAGTGCTTGCAGACTTTCGAAATCGGAAGCAGCGGTTTTCGGCGTGGTTACGCCGTTTTGCTGAGCTGGACCTTGGCGGTGAAGCGATTGGCACGGCGACTGACGAGGGGCCAACCCTCCGCAGTCACGCGCTACAACTCTTGCACGTTTTGGAGACGGACGTCTTCAGGGTCGCCGTCTTGGGCGAGTTTTCCAGCGGCAAAAGCTCGCTACTCAACGTCCTACTTCGAGAGATCAGCGCGAAGAAAGCGGAGGGGGTTCTCCCGACGGACATCACTCCCACCAATGCAACGATAACCGAGCTCTTCTATAGAGATGTACCTTCCGCCGCAGTGAAGCTCAGAAACAACTGCGTAATCGAACCTACCCTTGCCGAGTTGCCCGCTTTTCTAGTCGAGCCGGACCTGCGAAGGCGCAAATATCCAGAGCTAGCTAACCGTGAAGACATCCCCGATCCGGACCAAATCGTCTCGACGCGTCTCGGCCTTCCAAGCCACCTTCTGTCCCTGGGAGTCGAAATCATCGATACGCCCGGCCTGGGATCAGTTCACGCCGATCACGGGCGGATCGCTCGCGAGTGCGTTGCCGGAGTCGATGCAGCGATTTTTCTCCTTAGTGTCAACCCGCCGATGGGAGAACGTGAGATGGCCTTCTTACAGTACGTGCTGGGCTTTACGGATCGGCTCCTATTCGTCCAGACAAAGCGCGACCAAGGCGACATCGAGGAGCGGGGAGAACTCGTTTGGAAGGGAAGGCTCCGTTGGCACCAGGACAGAATCGCGGAAGTTCTGGGGGATCACGACGCACCGATCTACGTCGTTTCGGCGCTGGAGGCCGCGCACGGGATCCGTCGTGAGGATCATGAGATGTTTGTGCGAAGCGGAATTCCAAAATTAGAGGAGGGCCTTCAACGATTCCTCGCCGACGTCCGAGGCGGCCTGAGAATTACTACGTGGCATCGCAAAGCCAAACGCATGCTCGACCTCGCTGATCTCACCCTCGCCTCGCGGCAGGACCAGCTTCGAGCGAGGGTCGGCTCGTTGCAGCCGCAGAACGTTAGGACTGGCGATTACAAACAGTGGGAAGATGCTCGGGGCTGGCTGGAGGAGTACGTGTCTAAACTGCGCAGAAAGAGCGATGAGGACCTTCGCCTACCCGCTCGCCGAATCTCGGATAGGGTTTGGGCGATCACTGACCGGGAGATTTCCTCTCTTTCGGCCGAGGTTCTACGGGAGCAGCCGGACAGGCGTTTTCAACTGGAGCGAATGATCGTCCGCACAATTCAACAGGAATCCGGCCGAATCCTAGAGTCCATCGTTGATACGTACGCGAAAGACCTGGCCAAAGTGGTCTCGCAAACGCTCGGCGACCGGATTCCCGAAGCAATGCGCCAGTTCCAGACCACCGTCGACCCTCGCCGACTGCTGGAGGACATCGAGGTCAATTTACTTCCCGACCAGTTCTTAAAATCGGAAACACGTGTCGTGGAGGTCAAACCAGCAGGCTTCATCGAGACCATCGGGAGCTTCTTTCGGACCCTATTCGGCAATGGACCCCGCACCAGAGCCGAGACCGTCTACACGATCAATGCGACTCACGCTAAAAATATAGTGGAACATGCGGTCAGTTCGACGACAGATGACGTTGCGGTCTCGTTTCGTCGACATGTGGACCGGGTGCTGGACGGGAGCTTGGAGGAGATGACGCGAATAGAGCGCGCGGCAAAAACAGCAGAGGAGGAAGCGAGGAGAATCTCGCTGAAGTCAGTCGCGGATTGCCAGGAAGAGCTCGCCGGGGTGACAGGCCAGCGTGCCAACCTTTCTGCCCTCGGAATGGAATTGGACGAAATCAGGGCCGAAGTTTGATTCCGCCGACTCCCGTGCGCTCCGCGGCCGACCTTCGCCGCTTTCGCCACCGAGCAGCGCGGCCGGTTCGTGACACAATCGCGGCGATCTTGGAGCAACTGCAGCTTCTCGATCGGGAGCCTGTAGATCTACCAAGCGTGATGGTGGTCGGAAAATTCAATAGTGGCAAGTCCCTGCTCATTCGCTCGCTCGTTGCCTCGTCGGTGGAATACGTCCTGCCCGTCGACGGCGCAGAATGCACATCCCACCTCTTCCATCTCGAATACTCATCGCACGTGCGGTACGAGGAGCGTACTGACGGGACTGCTCGAGAGCTGGACGAAGGCGAATTCATTCACCTTGCAAACATCGCCCGGCTGAACGCACTTGAGAGGGAGAATGCGGTCAACGAACCGATCCGTTCGTTTGCCGTTGGTGTGCCGAGCCCATTCCTAAAGGGGGTTCAGCTCGTTGACACGGTCGGCACGAACGGTGTGACCGCCGGCCGAGCAGACAGAGCATACCGAGCATTGAAGGCGGCCGCCGAAACTGCGGACCTGTGTCTCTTTGTGGTCGAGACGCCAGGGCTTGGGGAGGACGCTATTGCAACCCTCCGAGCGCTACGCGAGCACGTCGAAGGCGAGCGAATCACTTTTGTTTTGAGCAAGACAGACCTCGAGCCTAACGACAGCGTCCGAGCGATTTTAGTCAACGCCAAGAACATTCTTCAGGCCGAGTTCGGACTTTGCTCTCGATGGTTCTGTCTCTCGGCAGCATGGGAGATGGCCGACACAGAGGAGCGCCAGCGCATCGTTAGTCGTATCTATCGAGACGACGAGCCGCCGATCCACGAGCACGCTGCCTTGGTTCGCTTTCTCCTTTCTCAAGCAGGCGAGCGCGAAATACATCAACTTTGGTCTCGGCTCTCAAGGTCTAGCGAGGCCTACCAGCAAGTAGTCGCTCTGGAAGCCGGGTACTCCCGCCAGGACCAAGCGAGCAACGAACTTCTGTATGCGCTCCCCGAATTGTGGCGGGCGTTTCCAGAGCCAATCGGCCCAAACCTCCTAAAAAATGCCCTTAAAGCAAGAGGTGAGGGACGAGCGATTCCGTGGGACATGCTCGGCAACTTTGGCATCAGTGAAGCGACGCTTGCGCCAAGTATCGACCTAAAGTGCGCGCTTGGCCTCGAACTACTCCAGCAGTCCTTTCAGGCCTCCCGGCGTCTAGGGGACCGCCTGACAAGCGAGTACCGCTCCGAAGAGTACGCCCGAATGATTGCTCAGGTCGAGGCTCTGGAGCGAACCAGCGGAGAGCGATCCAAGCTCTTGCAAGAATCGCGCCCGGGATGGGAAGAACAGCTTTCACCGCTATTGCCAGACTACGACTATGAGCGAGAACTAATGCGCGTGCTGCTTGATGAGCGACGAGATTTGAAAGCGGTCGAATCTTGCGCGAAGGAAGTATGCGCCGGGTTGGCCGAGTCAATTGGCATGCGTTTCGTGTTCACCGAGCAGGCGCCTTCACCCCCGCGCCCTCTACCTTGGCCAAAGCTGTTGCCGGTAGTCGACTCATCGACTTTGGTCGACGTCGTGGAATGCGCGATGCCGACGGGGGCCGCAGTCGCCGTTGAAGTCGCGATGCAGGCGGGGTTGTCTCTGGAACTGGAGGGCCGATTGCACGAGGCGATGGACCACTTACGCGCGGCCGCCCGTTTGGCGGAGGATGTAGACGACGCAGGGATAGTCCGATCGGTCGCGCTCATCTCGCTGTCGCGTTGTGCGTTGTTGCAGGGGGACTCTTCCAGCGGCTTCTGGTTTGCCCGGGACGCAGTCGCGGTGCACCCTTCGTCAACTTCGGCGCGAAAGGGACTGGTGAGAATCCTCTTTGGCCTCAAAGATTGGCACGCGGCACTTAGCGAAAGCCGTGAGCTCACCCAGCGCGCTGGAGGCGACCCCGAGGCCCACTATCTTGTCGGCAGGTGCCATTTTGCATTAGATATGCACAACGACGCGGCAGAGAGTTTCCGACGGGCACTGACCCAAGAGGGATGTGACGCCAAAGTAAGAGTGTGGCTGGGTCGAGCGCTTTTTCAGCTTCAAAGATATGCCGAAGCTGAAGCGGAACTGAATGAAGCACGACGGAACCTGCCGATCAACTCCCGGGCCCACACGTGGCTCGGAGCGACATTGACACGGCTCGATCGTTCTGATGAAGCACAAACGGTGCTTCAGCATGCCGTGAAACTTGATTCGTCGGATCCGAATGCTTCCTTCTGGCTCGGGATCAGCCTGGCGAAATTAGATCAATTCTTTGAGGCAGAGGCCGCTTTTTCAACATGTATTCGGCTGCGGCCGCACCATGTGGAGGCGCTTTTAGAACAGTCTAGATGTCTTCATCGGACAGCTCGTTACCCGCTTGCGCTGTCGCAAGCAAAAAGGGCCGTCGAACTTGGCGCGAGTGGTTCTGAGGCTGACGTTATCCTCTCCGATGCAGAATGGGCCGCATGCTTGCTTGGGCAGAATTCGGCATACGAGCGGATTTCCGCGGCGACCGCGATAGCCGCCTCGTTGCGTCCTTGGGGAATTGCCCCTCTCTTTCAAGCTCTGGCAGATCGAACGCTATGGCTAACCGTCACGGGAGCGTTGAAGTCGATGCATAACGCTGGTCTGCCGGTAATGAGCGAAGCGAGCATTCAAGCCTGCTCCTCGAATCACGGAATTCGGTCCGGAACCATGAATCTCCTCTCTGGCCTGCAGCACCCGCAAGCGCTATTGCTCATCCGGCAAGGGCTCGCCGATGCAAGTGCCGCAGTCCGTCTCGAAGCGATTCACGCCATCGCAGTCAATGCCAAGGCAGGAGCGGTTCCCGATCTGATCAACGCATACGATGTTGATGTCGCGAACAGGCGACAAGTAGTCCAATACCTGGTGAGTCTAGGCGACGGCCGTTCGCTTCCGTGTCTTGTTGCCTGCGTTCAGAATAAAGCAGAAGGATCAGATATTGCCTTTGGGTTTTTGCTGGTGAGCAAAGACCAGCAAATCGTGCCAGCGCTGATCGCCTATCTGCCTAGTTGCCGCGGGAAAGACCGACGTCCGGCCATTAGTAAGCTTGCCGATATGCAAGCAGTTGAGGCAATTGACGCAATTGGATCGGACGCGAGCGGCGCAGACGAAGAGTGGGAGGGTTTCATAGCCTCACAACTCAGCAAATTCAAGCACCCAAAGGCGGTTGACGCCCTGGCCAATATCATGTTAAAAACGAAGTTTGCGGTCGTCTGTAGACAGGCAGCCGAGGGCTTGCAGTCTCAAGGTAACGCCCGGGCGATTCCCGCACTTCAGCAACGCCTAAAGGCGTGTCCTTGGTTTTTCGACCACGGAGCTCGAGAAGCGATGCGCAGAGCCATCTCCGCTCTAGGCGGGACACCCAACTAGATTCGCTTGCGCTACCTAGACTTGCACCGCAACATCAGGGGTTAGATGAATCGCAAACTCGTATTGGAAATGGATGAAGGTTGTCCACTCGGTCGCCGATTTTTTACGGCCAGAAGATAGGTTATCCACGAGTCTTACGAAACCCTTGGCATGACCTTCCGTGCCCGAGAAATGTGTCAGCTTTTGAAGGGCATGCTCGAAGTCTCGAACGGCTACCTACTTCAAACGGCAATCCCCACGATTGCCAATCCGTTGGGAATCTACCGATCTTCGCCAATCCCAATGTAGCCCTTTATCGTTCCCTTGCGCGAATGTGAAGGTCTGCCAGGGTTTCAGCTTGGGTCATACAGCCCGGCAGTGTGGGGACTTCGGCCCAGAATCCGCCCTCTTCGGCTTCGTGCACCACGACGCGCAACAGCATAGGGTGAATTGTGGCACCGAAGCTTTATTGGCCAAGGGCCGGATCGGGCGCGTCTATCGCGCGTGCGTAGGCATCCACTAGATCCAGGGAAACTTTCCATGGGCGCGCCTCGATCTCGTTCACCCTAGACGGTGGAACGCCCATCCGGCGAGCCACCTCGGCTTGGGAAAGTCCGAGTCGTAGGCGAAGGCGCGTTAGTTCCTCCACGGCGTCGACTTTTGGGCGCACCTTGGCGTATGCAGGGTCCATCGATGCCCGATAATCCTTCGCCTGCTCCAGCATGTCCTTTTCCATTTTCACCGTCCTCGTTCCGCTTGGCGAAGCCTTTCCCTCTTTCTTCGGGGTGTGCGCAATGGCCTTTCGTAAATTATGAAGCGTTGGCCCTTGGGCCGGGTTGGCGGGTCAAGGTTGTGGCGAGATGAGATGCTTTGCGGCGAGTTCGATGGGCCGTCCGACCGGCTTCGCACGCTCGGCTACCGCTGCCGCGGGCCGGAAGGGTTGGTCGAAGTTGGGACGTGGCGGTGAGTTCGGGAGCTTGGGGATTGGTGATGGTTCGGATTCATATATGCTGGGGGGCATGCGGGGGATGAGTTGAGCGAAGTGGCGCCGATACCGGGGGAGGGGACTAAGAGTTCTCGGTTGCGGTCTTTGGATGCTTTGCGGGGGTTTGATATGTTTTGGATCATTGGGGGCGATGCGATTGCCGCTGAGATCGGGAAGTTATCGAACAACGACAGCGTGAAGGGGTTCGTCGCCCAGGTTTCGGATCATGTGAAGTGGGAGGGGTTCCGCTATTACGACATGATCTTTCCGCTGTTTCTTTTTATTATCGGGACGGCGATTCCGTTTTCGATTGGGAAGCGGTTGGAGATGGGGGATAGCAAGCGGGAGATCATTCTTAAGATCATCCGGCGGACGTTGGTGCTCACCTTGCTGGGGCTGCTCTATTCGGGGCTTTTGAAGTTTGAAGGGTGGGACCACTTGCGGCTGTTTGGGGTTTTACAGAGGCAGGCGTTTGGGTATTGCGCGGCGTCGATCCTGTTTGTGACGACGACGCCTCGGGTGCAGGCGATTATTTTTGGATCGATCCTGTTCCTGTACTGGGCGCTGATGTATTGGATTCCG
>Ga0206808_1104_pt1 | contig 21646 bp, 16 predicted proteins | sample Alteio_BWOrgCont_58_FD_152899 | JGI IMG/M metagenome (GOLD analysis project Ga0206808, IMG submission 152899) | Enriched cells from forest soil in Barre Woods Harvard Forest LTER site, Petersham, Massachusetts, United States -... | ecosystem: Environmental > Terrestrial > Soil > Temperate forest >...
AAGCGGGACGCGGACACGCATTTCAAGCCTTGAGGAATATTGGTGCGATGTCGATCTAAATCGCTGGGAAGCAGGCTTTGTTAAATCCGCGCACTGGCTGGTTAATAATGGTTGGGGGGTAAAAAATCTTCTCCCGAATGTCAGTAGCGCGATCTTTCGGCATCCGGGAAAATTGGATTTATTGGATAATCCGACATGGGCAAATATGAAATTATGCGGCGATTGGATTTTTTATCTAACGCTGATCCGCGGCGGTTTAGTTGCTTTTAGCCGTAAGGCGACAAATTTTTATACGATGCACGCGGGCAGTACATCAAAAAATGTGCAAAAAAGTGATGCCTATTATCAAGAACACGAAATGGTCGCGAAAGTGCTCGCTTCGTCTTATAGATTAAATTCAGGTTTGTTGGAGATACAGCGCAAGCATTTGTATGAACATTGGAAAGTTGAACGCGGCGAAGATTCTTTGGCATCGTTTAATACGCTTTATAACTTGGATCGGATCAAACCATTTTCGGATAATCGTAAGCCCAGTCTTCTCATGGCAGCTTATGCTTTGACGGCGGGTGGCGGCGAGACATTTCCCATTTTACTGGCAAATTTGTTTAAGAAAGAAGGTTATGCCGTCACCTTCTTTAACGCCAAGCAGGATGCGAGTGAGCCAGGCGTTCGTGCTATGCTTGATGCTGATGTCCCTTTATTGGAAATCGATCAGCCCGAATTAACCGCAGCTGTGCTGAATGATATGGGAATAGAAATTGTTCATACGCATCATGCGGATTTGGATCTTTCTTTTTCGACCTATCTTTCAGCTGTGCCTAATATCAAACAAGTTGTGACGCTGCATGGCATGTATGAAATCATGCAACCCAAATATCTTGCGGGTATTTTGCCGATACTAACGCAACGGGTGGACCGTTTTGTTTATACGGCCGAAAAAAACTTGGCGCCATTCACGCCGGATTTTCGCGCGGCAAAAGGGTTTGTACGTATCAATAATGCGCTTGCAATGTCTGACGTTAATCCGGTATCGCGCCAAGAGCTTGGCATCGCGGATGAAGATTTTGTTTTTTGCTTGGTATCGCGCGCCATTCCTGAAAAAGGTTGGAAAGAAGCTATCCAGGCAACCCAATGGGCACAGCAATATTCTGCCCGCAGAATTCATTTGCTGCTAATCGGTGAAGGTATGGAATATGATCGCCTGAAATCGAAGACCAAGGATAACTTTATCCATTTCCTCGGCTTTCGCGCAAATATTAGAGATTATTTTGCTGCTGCGGATATGGGGTTCCTGCCATCCCGGTATAAGAGCGAAAGCTTTCCCCTCGTTTTAATCGATTGTCTGTTGGCTGGTCGGCCTATGCTTGCCAGTAATATCGGTGAAATTGCATCTATGCTTAGTACGCCAAATGGGATGGCGGGCGAGGTGTTTGATTTAGAGGATTGGGCCATTCCGTTTCAAACCTTGGGGGAGCGAATGGTTGCCCTTGCTAATGATTCACAGGGTTATAAAATGCTGCAGCAAAGGGTGCCTGATGCTGCTGCCAAATTTGATATCGCACTCATGATAAAGGCATATGATGTAGTTTATCAAAGTTGTTTTGACCTATTAAAGAAGTCTGGAGAATAGAATGCCCGACATGCCATATCAGAAAGCAGTGTTGCTTGGCGCGGGTGGATTCATTGGTGTGCATTTGGCGCGGGCATTGACGTCCACAGGAATTGAAGTTGTTTGTTTTGACAGAGTGCAATCGACTGAATGGCCGGAAAATGCAAAAGTTATTGTGGGCGATTTTAACGCGGTACCGGATGCATTGTTAGCGGAGATGGAAAATGCGATGGTGTTTCACCTGATCAGCATCAGCCGACCATCGCCCTCAACTCAGCATGCTGCAGATGAAATTGTAAATGACGTTGCGGGAACTTTGCGTTATTTGGAAGCCACCCGGGGCTGTAATCTCCGTTGGATTTATTTTTCTTCTGGCGGGACGGTTTATGGCCAGAATGATGCAGATGTTATTATAGAAACTAGCGCGACCGACCCCATTAGCACCTATGGTATCGTCAAATTGACATTAGAACGTTATTTTTCGCTTTATCATAAATTGCATCAAACAGACTATGTCGTTGTCCGGCCTGCTAATCCTTACGGCCCCGGTCAGTCGCCATTCCGCGGGCAGGGTCTTATTGCCGCGCTATTGCATAAGGCATTAAAAAAGGAAGGTGTTGAAATTTGGGGCGATGGCGAAAATGTGCGCGACTATATTTATATTCTTGATTTGGTGGAAGGCGTGCTGGCGGCAGCGGTCGCTGGCCAGTCTGGAGAGATTTATAATATCGGCACGGGGCAGGGTTATTCCATTAATCAGCTGATTAGCAGCATTAAAAGCGCTCTTGGTTGCGACCTCAAAGTTACTTACGCGCCAGCGCGATCGGTTGACGTGCGCCGCAATGTCCTTTCCATTGCTAAATTGACTGCTCATAGCGGTTGGCAGCCCCAAACGTCACTGGCCGAAGGTGCGATGCTAACGGCCAACTGGATAAACGAGGCGTTTGGCACAAGTCCTGATGTCTCGACAAATAAAAATAAGGGCATTATAGAGTAGCGGCGATTTTGCCAGAAACTCTGAAGCACCAACCTGATATGACAATGCAACCGACAGAGCCCACCAAACAACAATACTGCCTTCAACGCCTGCTATGCATAAAAGGGGTTGGGGCGAATGATACATTATTTGCCGTCCTGCTAAAGTCTGCATCACCGGAATGTTTTGCGGCGGTTCTTTTTGCCTTTGCATTGGCGCTGTCTGCGTATTTTGCGGTAAAGTTTTTATCTTTACCTATTTTGGAATCCTATGGTTTCCGGCAGACGCAAACAGCGCTGACGACACTGTTTTTAATGAAGAATGGCTTCAGTTTCGCTTACTGGACCCCGGTTGTGGGGCAGGGGTGGAGCATCCCATTTGAATTTCCCATTTATCAGCAAATCACTGCGCTCGTCACCGCCTGCTTGGGCACGCCGCTAGCGGAAACGGGGCGGATGGTTAGTTGGGTATTTAATCTGCTTTGTTGTATTCCAGCGTGGTGTTTTTTAACTCTTTATCAAGTCGACCGGAAAACAAAGCTTTTCGTTTTGGCGTTATTCCTGAGCTCACCGCTTTATCTATTCTGGGGCTCGACCTTTATGATCGAGAGCACGGCGTTGTTTTTCTCGCTCTCCTTTGTCTATTATGCTGCAAAAATCGTACGGCGGGCGCCAGGTACAGCGGATTATTTGCTGGCTTTTCTTTTTCTTACCTTGGCCCTTTTGCAAAAGGCGACAACTGTTTTGCCGGTCGCGTTAATTTTTGTGGGGTTCTTCTCGTTTTGTGTCGTCACGCTGGCCGACTTTCAGCGTAATAAACTTTACTTGTTCAAAACTTTTTGCACCGTCACACTGGCTGTTATTATCGGGTACGCATGGGTCAAATATAGCGACATCATTAAAATGCAAAATCCAATTGGTGCTAAGCTGACTTCTGGCGCGCTGATGACATGGAATTACGGCAGTATGGGCCAGCGCCTCTCAGGGCAATTATGGAACTTGGTTTTCTGGATCCGGGTGTTCTCCCCGAATTTGGGCGGTTATGCCGGTATCGCCGCATTGCTGGGCGGATTAGGTCTGTCGCAGGATTCAACGCGCCGAAATCTTATTCTTGTCTTGCTGGCCGCCGGGTTCGTGCCGTTCTTTATATTTACCAATTTGCACATCGTTCATTCCTATTATCAAACGGCCAATGTATTTTTTCTGATCATGGCACTTGGCGTTGCGGTGACGACGGTGGGCGATCGATTGCTGGGAAAATGGCCGCTGGCTTACGGCGCACTGCTTGCGATTTTTATTATTTCAAATATTTATCATTTCGGAATTGATGGTCTGAAATTGAAATCGACGCCCATTAACGTGACCAATAATTTGGCGATGAAAACCGCCGCTTACGTCAAGGCACACACCAACGAAGATCAAACTGTTGCCTGGTACGGTTTTGATTGGTCGAGCGAGCCTGTCTTTTACGCGGAACGGAAATCCCTAGCCGTGCCGGAATGGGATGATTTTCCCTTGGATACCATCCGCCACACAGATAAATATTTAACAGTGCCGCCCGCAGCCATTGTTCTGTGCCCGACCAAAAGCAAGGATCAAATCCGCGAGGCGATTATAAATAAATATGGCGCGATTAAACCTGAAGCAGTTGGTGAATGTGAAATTTACCTAACGGCGAAAAAAGACTGATGAAAATTATTCTTCCCGGCGGTGCTGGCCTTGTTGGCCAAAATCTTGTCAGCGCACTTAAGGGCAGGGACTATCATAATATTGTGGTACTCGACAAACATACAGCCAATTTGGCAATTTTAAAGCAAATGCATCCCGACATCACCGTTGAATATGCGGATCTAGCTGAGGCAGGTTCTTGGAGCGATCATTTCGCGCAGGCGGATGCAGTCGTAATGCTACAGGCGCAAATCGGCGCGGCAACCCTAGAGCCGTTTATTCGTAATAATATTATCTCAACCGAACAGGTGCTGGCCGCTATTAAACAGCACAAAGTGCCCTATACAGTGCATATCAGTTCGTCTGTTGTGAAGTCGGTTGCCGAGGATGATTACACGCGTACCAAACGTGACCAAGAAGATCTGGTGCGGGGGAGCGGTATTTCGCATACGATGTTACGTCCGACCTTGATGTTTGGTTGGTTCGACCGCAAACATCTGGGCTGGCTGTCCCGTTTTATGCGCCGAATGCCGGTGTTCCCTGTGCCTGGGCATGGGCGCTATATGCGGCAACCACTTTATGCACGCGATTTTTGTAATATTATCGTGCGCTGTATTGAAAACCCGATGCCGGGGCAGGCGTTCAATATTACAGGCCTTGAGAAAATCGATTATATTGACATGATCCGTCAGATTAAACGCGCGACTGGGGCAAAGGCTGCAATTTTATGCATTCCCTATGGCCTCTTTTTTGTGCTGTTAAGGCTATGGGCAATATTCGATCGCAACCCGCCGTTTACGGCAGACCAATTAAAAGCATTGGTCGCGCATGATGAGTTTGAAGTTATCGATTGGCCAAAAATATTTGGAGTTGCGCCGACCCCATTTGCTACAGCGGTTCATGAAACCTTCAACGATCCCACCTATGGAAAAATTGTTTTGGAGTTCTGATCATGGCAGGTGAGCGCATTGCAGTTTTAGGGGCCGGCCCGATGGGGCTGGCAGTTGCATATCAACTGATAAAAGATAGCCATCAACCTGTTATTTTTGAAGCGGATGATCGGGTAGGCGGCATGACCGCGTCATTTGATTTCGGCGGTGTGAATATTGAGCGTTATTATCATTTTCACTGTATTTCGGATCGTGATTTTTTAAATATGCTGGACGAGCTCGGCCTACAGGACAAAATGCGCTGGTGTGAAACCAAAATGGGATTTTATTATAATGGCAAGGTATTGCCATGGGGGAATCCGCTGGCTCTTCTCAAATTCCCGGGCCTAAGTTTATTAGCGAAAATTCGGTATGGCCTTCATGCGTTTTTATCGACCAAACGTAAAGATTGGCGCACGCTTGATAAATTAGAAGCATCCGGTTGGATCAGGCGCTGGGTAGGGGCAGAGGCTTATGAAGTTTTATGGCGTAGATTATTTGACTATAAATTTTACGATTACGCCAATAATCTGTCGGCAGCATGGATATGGAGCCGCATTCACCGTATTGGCCGTTCCCGTTATAATCTGATGAAAGAAAAGTTAGGTCATTTGGATGGCGGGTCCGAAACCTTGCTTCATGCCATGCAAAGTTTTATTGAGGCGAATGGCGGAACATTTCATCTTAAATCGCCGGTGTCGCGCGTGGTAATTGAAAATGGCAAAGTTAACGGGGTGATGGTTGCGGACAACTTTATGCCCTTTGATAAAGTTATCAGTACGGTGCCACTGCCCTATGTTCCCAAAATCATGCTAGATCTGCCGCCAGATATTTTACAGAAATTTAACGCGGTTAAAAATATCGCGGTTGTGTGTGTTATTGTAAAACTGAAATGCCAGCTGACTGAAAATTTTTGGTTGAATGTGAATGATCCGAATATGGATATCCCTGGCCTTGTTGAGTATACAAATTTGCGTCCTTTGGACGAGAAGATCATTTATGTGCCGTTTTATATGCCAGGCGAACATCCCAAGTTTAAAGAACATGATGAAGTTTTTTTGGCGAAAACCAGGCGTTACCTTTGCGCCATCAATCCCGATTTGAAGGACGAAGATTTTATCGAATTACGGGCGAGCCGTTATCGTTATGCCCAGCCTATTTGCGCACCTGGGCATCTTGAAACCCTGCCGCCGGTTGCCTTGCCAGTCACTGGGTTATGGGTTGCCGATACGTCTTATTACTATCCCGAAGATCGGGGCATTTCGGAAAGCATTGCCTTTGGGCGCAATATGTCAAAACAGGCAACTGCGTGAAGAAATTACCTTTCTCCAAACAATTCGTAGCTTTTCTGTTCGCAGGCGGTACGGCGGCACTCGTCAATTTTGGTAGCCGTATCCTTTATAATCATTGGGTTAATTTTTCAACTGCAGTTATCCTAGCTTACTTGACCGGCATGATTACGGCCTTTGTGCTGTCAAAGCTATTTGTATTTAAGAACAGCACGCAGGCTATTCATCGCTCTGTTTTGTTCTTTTGCCTTGTTAATCTTGTGGCAGCGGCGCAGACGTGGGCAATCAGCATGGCGCTCGCCTATTATGTTCTTCCCTGGCTAGGTGTTGAACATTTTTCGCATGAAATCGCACATGCTGTTGGCGTTGCTGTACCCGTGTTCACGAGCTATCTCGGCCACAAACATTTTTCTTTCCGATCAAATATTTGATTTTTTATAGTTTCGTTTTATGTAGCACCGCCGCAGGCACAATGCGAATAATCAACATAATAATCGCCCAAAACCACGGGATGTAGAGGCGTCCACCTCGGCGACTTTTCATGGCTGCGGCAATGCTGGCGCCGACAGCTTCCGGTTTTGCCCACAGCGGTCCTTTTGGAAAATCGCGCGTCATCGGTGTATCAACGAATCCAGGTCGGATATCCAAGACCTCAATACCGCTCGTGGAGAGTTTATGGCGGAGGCCGGCGAGAAAAATACCCAAGCCGCCTTTTGCTGAACCATAGACATAATTGCTGCCGCGTCCGCGATCACCTGCAACGGATGTGATGACGGCCAGCAATCCATGGCATTTTGCTTGCATGTGATTGGCGATAATTTGCGTCAGGATAGCGGGAGAAATAAAATTCAAGGCGATGGCTTCTTCGATTGCAGCGGGATTTTGTTCTATGTGCGCCTGGTCGGGCAGAGTTCCGAAAGCAATTAAGGATTGATCGATTGATCCCAAATCGGCAGCGATGTGATCCACCAGCGCTATCATTTGGGAGTGGTTTGAGAAGTCATAGATAACGGTGCTGACATGGGCCGCACCGCGAACGCGCAAATCTGCGGCTAGCTTTTCTAATTTTTCTGCCTGGCGGCCGACCAGAAAAAAACGCGCATCAGGTGCAATGAGCGCGCGTGCGGTGGCCTCTGCAATGGCTGAGGTCGCGCCGAAGATAGCATAATTAGTCATGTGTTTTTTCCTTCTGATAAAGCAGTGACCCGGCGCCAGAAACTGGATGAAAAATGCGGGTCGATATAACGTTCAAACTCCTGGTATTGCGGATAGTAAGCCTGAAACGCGCTTGCAGACATACGCCCGTCTTTCGCGGGATAGACTCGTCCACCTGCGCTTAATGTCAGTGTATCTAGGCGATCCAAAAGTGCCAGCGTCGATGCGCCGCGATTTGGAAAATCAATTGCTAGCGTTGTTCCAGGCATTGGGAAGGATAGCATACCGGGGCTGGATAAATCGCCAAACGTTTTTAGTACGATGAGAAAAGAACCTTCACCTGAGGCCGCGATTTCTTCTAATTGTGTGCGAATGATTTCGGCTGCTTGCGCTTTAGGGATGACGCATTGGTATTGGTAAAATCCCTGCGTGCCGTACAATTTATTCCAGTCACCAATGCCATCCAGCGGGTAAAAGAAACCGTCATAAGGCACAATTTTACGCACTGTTTTCGCCCCGCAAAGTTTATGGCGGTAAAGGGTATTAAAGGTGGTCACACTTAATGGATTAATCAGGCTGATAGGTGGGGCGAGTGGAATAGATCGTGTAGGGAGTAAATTTCCCACGGGACCACTGCCGGAAATATGGCGGCCTCGACTGAAAATACCTCTGCCCAAGGCCTTGCCGCGTGCCTGGCAGTCGACCCAGGCGACGGTGTAATCCCAGGTATTTTCAGATTCACTGGAAAATCGGTAGAAATCATTAAGGTCATGAACGGCAATATCCTCTGTCAGCATTTCGAGGCCCGGCGCAGACATAAGTTGTAATGTGACAGTTTCAATTAATCCCGTCAGGCCCAATCCGCCAATCGTTGCGCGAAAAAATGCCACATTTTCAATTGGGGAGCAGGTGAGGACGGTGCCATCCGAACGGCGCAAGGTGAAAGATAAAACATGGCGCCCAAATGTACCGGTACGATGATGGTTTTTCCCATGCACATCGTTGGCGATTGCGCCGCCTAGGGTGACGAATTTGGTGCCGGGTGTTACAGGCAAAAACCAATAGGACCCATTTGCATTGGGCGTTGCACATAGCAATAAAATATCGCGGAGCGTCACACCCGCTTCGCAAGTAATGATACCGTGCGTGCGATCAAAAGCGATAAAATGATCCAATCGCTCTGTTGTAAGTAAAATTCCATCTTTGTTCAGGCAGCTATCTCCATAAGAACGCCCAAGGCCGTACGGCAGTAATTTATCTTTGCCTTGGCAGGCTGCGGACATATCTGCCACATCGATGCTACTCTGTGCAAAACGGTGCGCACGCCCCCATGATAAAATAGGCTTAGTTTTCACGTCCCGACCCGGGCAAGGATGACGAGCAGGAGCGTTATTGCTCCCATCGCAAGTGACGCACGATCGCGCAGAGCAAATAAAATCGGATCTTGGTTCATATTCCCGCGGGAAGCAAGAAACCATATGCGCACCAGCCAATAAACCAGTATTCCGCAAATGGCCCACAGCCATTGCGGCGTTGCGTAAATATCCTGTGGGAAATGTTCATTGGTAATGTAAATCACGAATACAAGACATCCGGCGAAGGTGCTTGCTAAACCGGTGCTCATAATAAAGGGACGATCGGTGGTTATATAGACACGCCCGGAAATTTTGTGTCCATTGGCCTCTGCGAGGTCATGAAGTTCTGCATAGCGTTTGACGAGTGCAAGACTGATAAAGAAAAAGAATGCAAAAAGTAACAGCCAATATGATACGGGCGAGGCCGACAATGTCATACCTGCGGCAATCCGCAGCGTGAAAAGTGTGGCGATGGTTAAAACATCGATAATGGCGCGGCGTTTAAGTGAGAAGGAATATAAGAGAGTTAGTGCCGTATAAGATCCAAGAATAATCAGAAATTTTGTGGGCATTTGAATGGCCAAAGCAATGACTATTAAAAACAACACAACAGCAGCACAAATACCAGCTCCTACGGAAAGGGCGCCAGAGGCAAAAGGGCGTTTCTTTTTAATTGGGTGGTTGCGGTCAGACTGTAAGTCTAGCAGGTCATTAATAATATAGGTCGCAGAGGCATTCAGGCTTAAAATAAGAAAGCCCAGCAAGGTGATATTAAAGTTGGGTAAAGACAATCCGCCGCCTAAAATAAGGGGTACGAAAATCAAAGTATTCTTGACCCATTGATGTACGCGAAACGCGCGCATCCAAAGGCGAATATAAGTTGTAATTGAAGGAGGGGGCGTCATACTAATCCTTCGCTGACGTGGAAATAATAGATGTGGGTGAACGCGTTCTGGCAATTTTCGGAAGCCATTGCAGTGCTTTTTTGCCTAAATTCATGCCGGGCCGTTCGATGTATTGATAAGATAGGGAGGCTAGGAGGAGTACAGTTCCCAATGTCAAAACGGCCGATAGCAAAAACTGTGCGCTAACCGGCATTGGCAAGGCATAAATACGTTTATAAACAGGGAAAAGAAATAGAACGATTGATGGGTGTAGCAGATAAATAGAATAGCTGATTTTCCCCAAATAAGCCGTCACGCGATTCACAAAAATAATGGATGGTCGGATTGCCAGGCCTAATAACAGCGCTGCATAAATAATGGCCTGCCAATAATAGGAGTCCGCAAAACCTATATTCAGTGCACCATGCAGGAGCGCATAATAACCATAAAGGCTTGCAAAAATGAGCGCATAGCCCAGTGCCGGCGGAAATGGTCTTACGGCAATCATTTCTTCATAAATACGATAGGCCAGCATACCAAATAGAAAAATTGGCAAAACCCTCGGCAGGCAAAAAGAAAAATAACCTTCCTGCACAGATGTGGGAAAGGATGTATGCATCAGAAGTTCATTAAAAATAACAGCGCCCAGCAGGGCTGCGAAAAACGCCGCGGTCAGAGCTGGAATGGTTTTCAGTCGTTGAAAAAGAAAAGGGAAGATCAGGTAAAAAACCATCTCAACCCCAATTGTCCAGGATGCCCAAACAAACCCTGTTTCATGGCCAGGGAAAAAATTAAAAACAAAAAACACGCTTGCGGCGATTTCAAGCGGCGTATGCAAGGCGTGATAATAGAAATAATCTCGAATAATATAAAATATGATGCAGGTATAAAAAAGCGGTGCAATTCTGAAAAAACGGCGTACGTAAAAGTCATAAATAGTTTCATGTGCATGCCGTTGCATCGCGTAACAAAGCGAAAATGCGCTGACAATAAAAAATAGGGTCACTGCTGTACCGCCATTTAATACGATCATGCTGGCCCAATGCGGTACCATAAGATGGGGATCAGGAAGCAGCGTCATGTGATAAAACACGACGTAAACCGCTGCCAAGCCACGCAGGCTGTCAAGAAATGCCAAACGCTGCATCCAAAGCCCTCAAAAAGTCAAACCAGGGCTATGGTTAATGATAATTACTACGGGGGGCAAGCTTAAAATAAATCCTTAGGGGTTTTTAGAAGGGGGGGGCTAGGCGAACTGAGTAGACAAAAACTCAGGTTACGGCTAACACATATCGGCATTTGGATTTTCTGGAAGGTGGCAAAATATGTTGGGTTTATCGCGGCTGTTTAATCCGCTTCAACGGAAAAAACGCGACAGTAAATTAATGGATGCATGGTTTCAGGCGATCTGTGATAGTTATGCGCAGCCACCCGTATATTTGGATGGCGTGGGTGAATTACCGGGATTTCCATCAGATATCGTTCAGATTAATACTACCGGGCAGGCTGGCATTGATACGTTGAAGGAAGCCTTTATTTTTTATCAAGACTGCACGGAAATGTTCCAAGATTTAGGGGCGCCGATAGAGCCGCACCATAATCTGTTGGATTTCGGAGCTGGTTGGGGGCGGATTACAAGATTTTTCTTGCGCGATTTGCCGTTGCAAAATATTTACGGCATTGATGTAATGGAAAAATATATCCAGATTTGCAAAGATACCTTCCGCAGCGATAATTTTTCTGTCTGCAATCCTATGCCGCCGTCAAATATTCCGGATGGCAAAATGAATTTTATCGTCGGCTATTCTGTTTTTTCCCATTTATCGGAAAAGGCTTGTGCGGAATGGATGCGTGAATTCCACCGTATTCTTGCGCCCGGCGGCATTGTCGCTCTAACGACCCGCGGTCGAACATTTTTTGATGCGTGCGAAGGGTGGAAAGGGCAGCCCGGTTATCTAGGCGCACTATCGGAAATGTTTGATGATTTCGACCAGGCCCGCGCGCGCTATGACAAAGGCGAATTCGTTCATTCCAATGCTCAGGGGGTTACGGGAGGCGGCGCCATGACAAGCAGCTTTTATGGTGAAAGCTTTATTCCTAAATCTTATGCAAAAACCGCTTATGCGGAACATTTTACGTTCGAAGAATTCCTTTTCGATCCGGCACGGCAATCACACCCCATCATGTTTTTCCGTAAAAAATAATGCCGCATCTAATCTCACGAGATACGCGTCCGGTCATTTTGATCCCAGCCTATAAGCCAAAAGTTATGATTTTGGATGTAGTGCGCGTTGTTTTAGCAAGTGGCGTTTTCCACACCGTGGTTTGCGTGGATGATGGCAGCGGTGATGAATTTGCCAATATATTTGCAGAATTAGAGGCCCTGCGTGTTATGGTCCTGCGCCATGCTGTTAATTTGGGCAAGGGCGCGGCCTTGCGCACAGGATTGAATCATATTGCCAATATTTGGCCCAATGGCGTTGGTGTTGTCACGGCTGATGCGGATGGGCAGCATTTGTCGCAGGATATAATTGCCGTCGGTCAGGCGCTGGCGGCAAATCCAGGTATGCTTATCATGGGGTGCCGTACTTTCGGCGCGCATGTGCCCTTGCGCAGTCGGCTTGGTAATATCATCACGCGCCATGTGATGCGGTTTTTTACGGGTGTGGATACCCGGGATACGCAAACAGGACTGCGCGGTATTCCGCGCGAGTTTATCCCAACTTTGCTGCGCCTTTCGACAAGTGGGTATGATTTTGAAATGGAAATGCTTGTTCAATGTGCAGAACAGGGGATTGTTATCCAAGAAATTCCGATTAGCACCGTTTACATCGATGAAAACGCCTCTTCGCATTTTCGTCCCTTAACGGATTCAGTTGCTATTTATTTTGTTTTATTGCGTCATATTGCCAATGCACTTATCACAGCATCGCTTGATTATTTGGTATTTGCTTGCATGTTGGCATTCGGATATTCAATCTTCGCTGCCATTGTTGCAGGGCGCATCGTTGCCGGTTCATTTAATTTTCTAATCGGTAAAACGCTGGTCTTTAAATCTCAGCGCAAGCCTTGGCGCGAATTAATGAAATATGCAGTGCTGGTTATTTTTCTAATGTTCCTATCCTACGGCGCCATTATGTTGATGGTCGAGCGAGTAGGGGTGTCTCCCTATATCGCCAAATTTATTGTTGAATTTGTGGTGTTTTTCCTCAGTTTCTCAGTGCAGCGGCTGCTTATTTTTGGAGCAAATCAGGATAAAGCGACTGCAACGGAGACAGATTGGAATACTTATTACGGCAAGCGAGCCACTTCTGAAAACCCATTTCGTAAAATTACGGAACGTATGCTTTTAGGTATACTTGCCGGTCAGAGAACCCCTTCTTTTAAAACGATTATGGAATTTGGCGGCGGTGACAGTTGCTTTTATAACGCGTTCCGTCAGCGTTATCCGGAAGTACGTTATGTGGTCGTTGATAAAAGCCGCAAAGGAATTGAAAAATTCTTGAGCAAGCATAGTTCAGAAAATATTGAGGCGATTGAGACAGATCTATTAGCCTCCCCGGCGCTACCGCAATGTGAAGTAGTTTATAGCGTTGGTTTAATTGAGCATTTTGATCAAGCTGGAACAGCGGGGATTATTAAAGCGCATTTTGATGCAGTCCTGCCCGGTGGCTTAGTCATGATAACTTACCCCACGCCAACTTGGCTTTATCGCATAATCCGCGGTGCTGCCGAGTTATTGGGCATTTGGTGCTTCCATGATGAACGCCCCTTGCTATATCCGGAAGTGGCAGGAGAAGTGGAAAAATATGGTGTTGTTTTGAATAAGAAAATGAATTGGTTTATTGGTCTTACGCAAGAAATCATCTTAGTGCGTAAATTTGACGCTAATATTTCATCAAAGGCATAGCCCATGATTTCCTTATCCAGCATCAAAGTAGGAAACTTTTTCACCAAAGATGAATGGATTGATCGCAGAAGCGGTATTTTACCTGGACCACATCCGCATGGTGTTGGGCAAACGTTATTGTGGGTTGCGGGCATTATCATTAGCTCCGTCGTTTATTTTTTACTGTATTTTGCCCCCGGAACTTTACATGATAGCGGCCATTATGCGACAGCTGGTGTTAGCCTGATACGTGATCATAAAGATTTATTATATCCCTATTTCCCGGATTCAGCGGATGGGCTCGGTCCGGCTTATAAATATTTTCAAAATCACACAATTACGTTCGATGTGCGGACGAATTATCCGGCAAAATTATATACCGCGATATATGGGATGATTTGTCAGGTTACAGGGCAGATGCGGCTGGAATATTTGCAATGGATGTCGTGTTTGTCCTTTATTGCAGGGAATATATTTTTATATCTGACAGGCAGCCGTTTTTTCCGTGGGCCAGACCTTTTATTATTCATGATTGCGGTAATCTTTTTGCCTCTCATGCGGGAAACAGTGGGGCTTGGGACGGATGGGATTGGGATCACGGCATCGCTTGCATTGCTTTGGTTGTGTCTTGGCATGCGGGTTAATCCCTTGGTTCTAGGCCTCTATGCCGGGATTTTTGCTCATTTTCGCGGGCAAATGCTATCAGTCCTTCTGGTTTTCCCTTTCTTGTATACGGCCCTAAGCGATAGACGATTTTTTCGTGGCGCATTGCTTCCGATGGTTATTGGTTTTGCCATAACTTATACAGCGATGGCCTTATTATTCGATGCTATGATCTATTCCTTAAAATCGAGTGATCCTGTTGGGTTTTATATGCAGCATTTTAAAAATTGTCTTACAGTTCATTTTGGCGTTGCTTTGAAAAAATGGCTGAGCAGCTTTGCGGCTTTATTTGATAAGTCTCAGCTATTCGTATATGCCGTGCTTGCCATCCCAAGTGCTTTGCAGCGCGGAGTGAGTTTACAGAAAAATCTTGCCATCGCTGCTATTCTATATGTGGCCTTACCGATGTTTTTGTATGCTTTCGATCAATATGCGCCGGTGCAACCGCGTTATTATATGTTTGCGGCGCCGTTGCTTATTTTATCTATTTTCATGACAATTAAAACAGCTGCTGTTAATACTAGTTTTGTTATTCCCGCGCGTGGAATTTTCTTGATTCTGACGACTATTATTTTATCTGCATGGTATGTGAATTATGGCTTTCCGTTTGAGCTGTTGAAGGCGAAATCCATCGCAAGCCGCGCGCAGTTTTTAGATTTTGATGGTGTACAGGAAGCCATGACAGCAAATTTCAAAGATAATGATATTGTTATTATAAACCATTCATTGCCAACGGCGCTATCTCGGCTACATAACGTTATTTATGTGCCGCCCTTTAAAGAGTTTCAAGCAGGCGATAATAGCGAAATTAAAGGGATTGTTTTTGTATTTTCCGATACGGCACCCAATGATTTTTTCAAGCCAAAAGATTGGCTTCAGGGGAATGATGCGCTCCCGGTTACGCTGGCTGATTCAAGCGGGCTTAAGTTTAAGCAAGTCTATGCCAAAACAAGCGACGTCCTTAATTCAAAGGGCGGCATATCTGAGCGCGTTTATTTTTACATTTATATAAACGCCGGGCGCAGTTAACAGCAAATAAATTTACCCGGCGGCGGACTGGCGAGCCTTGTGTTTGACGCTTTTGTCTTTTCGCGAAATTTCAAAATGGTCGTATACTCGGTCGATATAGGCATCTGCTTTAGCTAGTGTTTCATCAGATGGAGGAGCTAGGTTGCGGGCGATTTCCTGTAATTGGCAAACTTCTTCGATATGCCGCGCGGCTGCCAACGAACCTGTGATGCTGCTAGTGTGGCGGCGATGGGAGTTGAGAGATTTTTCACTGTAATGTAATTTACCCTGCATCAAAACATGAAGGTAGACGAGCCAGTCACCTGCAACTCGATATGCAAATAATGCATCGCCAGCCGTAGTAAAGGCACATTCAAGTGCTTCTCGACGAAATAAAACAGCGCTGACATTTGGGATCGTATTTTTAATCACAAGCGCTTCGCGTATTTCTTGGTCGCCGTCACAAATATAATGTTTGCGCCATTTTTGAGAGATATCGCGTGTATATTCCAAATAGTCCATGGCCAAGATTTTACCGTTTTCATCAATTTGCCGCGACTGCGTAAAGGCCATTACCACATTGGAATCTTCAAAAGCGGGAACAAGTTCGCTCAAGAAACTGCCATCAGCGATATCATCAGCTTCTGCAATCCAAATCAAATCTCCTTTACAGCTAGCAAGACCTTTATACCATTGGCGCTGCACGGAGCCTGAATTGGTATCGTTAACAATAAGCTGCCCGCGAACATCGCTGGTTTCAAAGTATTTATTGATAACTTCAACACTATTATCTTTTGAGGCATCATCTAGTACGATGAGTTCATAAATCGGGAATGTTTGGTGACTGACGCTATCCAAACGTTCCACGATATGCCGTTCGTAATTGTAATTCGGAACGACGACAGAGACACGCGGCATTCCGTTCAAATGATGTAATAGATCAAGGACATATTGCTGCATGTCGCCGGCATTCCCTGGCGCCTTTTTGCCTGGTTCATTAAGAAGGTCACAAACCTGCTGCGCGAAAGAATGTATATCAGCGGCAAGCCGCCCGCCCTGGGACAGAATGAAATCTGCTGCGCCGGAGGCACCTTCAAACGCGACAACGGGTACGCCAGCTTCAACAGATTCCAATACAACGTTAGGGAACGGATCTTCACGCGAAGATAAGGCATAGACTGAGGCCGCGGCGTAATAAGCCATCGGGTTAGGATCAAAATCAGCAAAAATCACGCGCTCTTGAATGCCGAATTTGCGAACAAGATCATTTACTTTTCGTTTCATCTCCAGGTCGGCATGGCCAACCCAAATGAAGGTGGTATTGGGCCGTTGTTTGAGAACTTGGGCCGCAATTTCAACAAAACGATCAGGGCCTTTGCGGGCATCCAGGTAAGCGATGCTTAGTACGATTTGCGTATCATCGGGTAACTGATGTTTTTTACATATTTCCGCATAGGCTTCGGCCCGCCGATGACGATATGGGTTTCTGCGTAGCAAGCCTTGCGGGCGGATAATAATTTTCTCGCATGCTACTGGAGTAATTTCACAAAAAATGATCACAGACCATTTTGGCAGGAAACACAACTTTGTCAGAAAGATTCGCGATAATGCCGGCATTTTCTTCCTGATGCATTTCGTGAATTACGTTGGGCAGCTCATGGATTAAGCTGAGAACGCGGAAACCGTGTTCTTTCAGTTTTGGTAGAATTTTACCGCTGACAACGGTGCTGGTAATCACATCTTGCACGCCTTCGGCTTTCAACGCGGCTAAAAATTGTTGCACTTCTTGCGATGATACTTCTTCAGCATTCAGTGTCGTGCCGATTGCCGCAAAATCATTCAATAATTTTCCGCCCCCAAGCGCAAGGATGGAAACTTTAAGGCCATTCAGTTTTAACCGCCGCGCCATCTCCAGCGTTAAGAATTGGGCGCCATGTGGGTGGCAGTCATGGGTTACCAATAAAATTTTTCCACCCTGGCTCGCGCCATTATCGCAAAGCGCGTCACGGCTTGCTTGCAAAAAGGCATAGCCGGTGCGGTTATCGGGCTCAAGATAGGCGCCTTCAGCCCACTCATTCCAAGCATTCACAAAAATCAAACGTTCATCTGGATTGGGTTGCTGGAGGAGGGTGTAGCGAATGGCATTATTCAGCCAGTGTTGATAGAGCGACGGCGTATTATTCAGAAAAATTGTACCATTCGTGCCACGTCGTGCCGTATTGTCCCAACCCGGGCAGACGCTGCGAAACAGCGGATAATCTTCGGGCTGATATTCTTCGCTTTGATCGACGAGGCTGCGCCAGTCATAAATTACACCTTTAAAAGTGCTAGGGGGCTTTACGATGTTTGTAATATTTGACGGTGAAGAATTGTTGGGTGGAAATTCAACAGCGGCATCGAAGCCATAGGGCCGTGGATCAACCCGTTCAAAAGATTCAGTGCAAGTAAGATAGATTTCGCCAATACCATTGTTGCGGCACCAATTGCGCCAACGTTCCACCGTATCTTTGGGGGAGGGTAATAGATCAAGCCGATACAATAATAACAGTGGTTTTCCATCAATACGGATATATCGCGGATCGCGCAAATAACGTGCAATATATTGGATAAAAGCCAGATCATCTTCTGGAGAATGTTTTTGCTCAATTAAGCTTTCGTGCTCTTTGCCATCCCAGCGGCGAGTCCAATTTTCATTCGCCCAGCAAAGGCAAAAGGGTAAATCAAGGCTGCTATCATTCAGATAATTTTCAATCGGCGTTTCTAAGAGACTTCGATTTTCAAACCAGTAAAAATAAAAACAAAACCCCTCGATGCCATATAGTTTGGCTAGATCAACTTGGCGCCGCTGTACGGCAGGGTCAAGCAGGCTGTAATATCCTAATTCTCCGGGAATGCGAGGTTGATTATGCCCAGCAAACTGCGGTTCTGCCGGACGCACTTTGGTCCATTCAGTAAACCCTTCACCCCACCATTCATTATTTTCAGGAATTGGGTGAAACTGCGGCAAGTAAAAAGAAATTAGTTTAACCGGTTTTTCGCTAAGTGGTTGTCCCTTGAACAGCGAAACATATTCATTCCCCAACAGTTGCTGAGGGAGATTATGCAATACTTTTTGTCCTACTGGAGGCGCGCTTGCAATATTGCTGTTGCTCCAATTACGGTAGCCTTGAGTACGGCAAAAGACAAGCGGAAATGTTTTGAATAAAGTTTCTCTAATTTTATGTTTGGTTTTGACTGAAATCGGCAAACGCCGCCATATGGCCTTAAGAATGATGGTATAGGAAACAGACCCACGTAATATTTGAGGCATCACCCGCAATAATTTATTTAGAAGTATTACAGCGCTATAAACTTTTTTTTTAAACTTCGCCCAAACTTGTTTAAACCGTTGCCCAGCCCTCCGGATCTCGTTGCGTAATCTCCCAATTTTGCGCCGAATTCTGCCCCCTGTGGACTGGATTGGTTTGGGCGGGATTTCGAATAGAGAACATTTTATAGGGGGTAGGTCCGCATCCGAAGCGAGTGCCATTTCGTAAATTGGATAAGCTAGCCCAGGCCAACGTTTATCTTCGGGCGCAACGCCAACGATTGATTCAAAAGAAAGTGCCTGATCATCAAGCGGCGCTAGGATAGAGCCGTACAAAACACGCTGACCTAGCATGCTATGGTTCTTGAAATGTTGATTGAGAAGCACGCGAAATTCTTCAACAAATAATTCTTTTACGTGATACGGGTTAACGTACTTGGGGCCAATGGAATAATTTTGTTTATCCGGACTAGAGATAAGTAGCCGTCCGCCCGGCTTTAAAATGCGTTTGACTTCCTGCATCATTTTATCATGCTCATCGTGGTGCTCAATTGTCTCAAAGCTCACGACAAGATCGACACTATTCGACTCGATTGGAATTTCGGCTGCTGATCCGACCAAAAATTCTACATTAGATGCTTGATAACGTGCGCGCGCATGACGAACAGATTGAGCATCAATATCAACGCCAATGACCTTGGCCGCCACATCTGATAATAGGCTGCTACCGTAACCTTCACCACAGGCAATGTCGACGACTGTTTTCCCAGGGGCAAGGTCGCGCGCAATCATGTAACGATGAAAATGCTCTAATGCGATCTGTCCTTCTAGTTCCGGTACATATCGTTCACCGGTGAAGGGGAGGGCTTTTTCGTTGTTTTCAGAGGTCATCGTATTGGCCTAGGTGGTTGAATTTATGCGACTATTGCCACGCAAACGTTGCGAGGGATATACCTAATCTATGATGGTATGCCCGGTCAACTCCGGATGCGCGAAAAAAGGCTATTTTTCGAGGATTTCGGCGATCATTCGATTAACGCCAATTTGCCAATTCGGCAGAGATAACCCGAAAGTTTGTTGTAGTTTGGTTGTGTTCAACCGCGAATTATGAGGCCGTAAAGCAGACATAGGAAAATCGCTAGTGCCGACGGGTATAATAGCCTCTGGAGCAACTTTTAATTCGATCCCATGCTGGCGGGCATTATCCAAAACAAATCGCGCATAATCATACCAAGTTGTTTCACCCGTAGCTGTGAGGTGGTAAAGACCCGCAACGTCTGATCGTTGTTGACTTGTACGGATCGCATGAGATGTTATATCCGCAATCAGATCAGCCCCTGTGGGCGTGCCAGTTTGATCATTAACGACCTTTAAGTTGTCGCGTTCCCGGGCAAGGCGTATCATGGTTTTGATAAAATTGTTACCGCGCGCTGCGTAAATCCAACTGCAGCGAAAAATCAAATGCTTGCACCCTGATGCCTGGATGGCTTCATCGCCGTCGCGCTTGGTAATGCCATAAACGTTTAAAGGGTCCATATTATCAGTTTCAATCCAAGGTTTTTCGCCGCTGCCATTGAAAACATAATCACTTGAATAATGCACCAGCCACGCGCCGTATTTTTTGGCCGCAGCGGCCAAGGCAGCTGGAGCCTCCATATTAATGAGACATGCAAGCTCTTTTTCATTCTCAGCTTTGTCAACGGCGGTATAGGCTGCGGCATTTACGATAACGTCTGGCATAACCAAATGCACACTTTGGGCGATGCTTTCTGGGTTGGTGAAATCTCCGCCGGGGTTGTCTTTTCCAAGCGCAATTACTTCCCCTAGGGGGGCAAGGCTGCGTTGCAGCTCCCAACCCAATTGCCCGTCTTTGCCAAAAAGAAGAATTTTCATCTGAAAGAACTCACACTATTAAAACACATCCGCCGTAGACAATGCTTTTGCCTGGCTGATATCTTTTGCTGATAAAATGGGTTTACCGTCATAGGGCCATTGTATGCCTATCTCGGGATCATCCCAGGCGATGCAACGTTCATGTTCAGGCGACCATGTATCGGTAGTTTTATAAAGAAAATCTGCTGTTTCAGACAAGGTCAGAAAGCCATGCGCGAAACCGGCTGGAATCCACATTTGGCGCTTGTTTTCAGAGGATAAAATTTCCCCTAGCCAGTGGCCAAAAGTTGGTGAGTTTTTTCGGATATCCACTGCGACGTCGAAAACTTCACCTGCGGCCACGCGCACTAACTTACCCTGCGCTCGTGGGGGTAGTTGGTAATGCATGCCGCGCAGCACACCCCGCAAAGAATGTGAATGATTATCTTGTACAAAATTTTCGGTAAATTGCGTAATATCAGCAAAGATTTTTTGATTAAAACTTTCAAAGAAAAAACCACGCTCATCGCTGAATATTTTTGGCTCTAATAACCAAACATCCGGAATGGCCAGGCGTTTTGCGTGCATTAAAAAATCTTTTGCTGAATCAAAGACTGGAGATATTGGCCGTAGCTATTTTTGGCAAGCTGTTGGCCGAGTTTGACCAACTGATCATCACCGATCCAGCCTTGGCGCCAGGCGAGTTCTTCCGGACAAGCGATCTTCAACCCTTGGCGATGTTCCATGGTGGCAACGAAATGGCCAGCTTCGAGCAGCGCATCAGGCGTGCCGGTATCCAGCCAAGCATAACCGCGGCCCATGATTTGGACGAATAATTTATTATCGTCCAAATATAATTTGTTCAAATCGGTGATTTCTAATTCACCGCGCGGTGATGGTTTTAACGATTTTGCGCGATTAACGACTGTATTGTCATAAAAATAAAGACCCGTTACCGCATAACTAGATTTTGGTTGTTGCGGTTTTTCTTCGATTGAAATGACCTTTCCATTCTTATTAAATTCGGCAACGCCGTAACGTTC
>Ga0206808_1107_pt1 | contig 21160 bp, 20 predicted proteins | sample Alteio_BWOrgCont_58_FD_152899 | JGI IMG/M metagenome (GOLD analysis project Ga0206808, IMG submission 152899) | Enriched cells from forest soil in Barre Woods Harvard Forest LTER site, Petersham, Massachusetts, United States -... | ecosystem: Environmental > Terrestrial > Soil > Temperate forest >...
TAATTATCAGCTATTTATATATATTTTTTAAATCAAATCAAGGTGTTTTTAATGGTGGCTGATGGTGATTTGCTTGTGGTTGATAGTGGATTGCTTGTGGTTGATGGTGGATTGCTTGTGGTTGATGGTGGATTGCTTGTGTTTGATGGTGGCTTTTTTGGGATGTGCCTCATCATGAAATACGTATACAAAATAGGTATACACTTGAGTTAGCCGCCTTCGCTACGTGCTTCGCCGAGGCTACAGCGGTTGAAATAGGCTACGGCCGCCGAGGGATATGTAGCGTCTCTACAGCCAAACACGATGAGGTCCGGGATGAATATTTAATATGTCAAAGAACTAATTGTCAGCTATCTACAGCTATATTTTGGGGAAAAGCAGGGCCTAATCCCTGTCTTTTGTTATGATTGTGCTGTGATTTTATTGTGTATTAATTGTGTATTCGTTGTGATTTTATTATGATTTGCCTATGAGTTCACAGAGTTTATTGTGATTGCCCGATAATATGCACCTTTTGCATGCGTTTGCTTGACTGTTATAACATGCTGATTTTCAAAACATTTAAAGAACATCGTTTAAGCCAGGCATACCACAAGTACACCGAAACTTTACAGCTTTTGGCGGATTTGCAAGAATTCCGATGACAAGAGGGATGTGTTACCTACCGACTGTTCATGTGGGTCCGTGCGTTTGAAGGCTGTCTATCTTCCATCCAACTCATTGTCAGCGGCCAACTCTAAATCCAGTTTAAAGATGCCGCGTTTTTATTGAAGTGACAAATCGGGTTTTGCTAATGGTACACTACGTGTAACGTCTCGTAACACTACGAGTAAGCTTACGAAAATTGGTCGACGTTGATTTTCTGCGACTTATCGGTTCTATCAGAACCAATTTGAGCCTTTTATTTTATAGGTCTTTAACCCAACAATAATTCGCTTAGAATTCTGTTTGATAGATTATCGCAATTAAACTTGAAACGGACCGCCATCCTTACCTTTCAATATTACCGCATCCTGTTGGTTTATAATATTGCCTTTACAATTGTTTGGATAGCATTTGCGCTTTATGGATTTGGAGACTTAAACCTGATCATTTTGTTTTGGGCAAAGATCAGCGGCTTTATTTCAGCTGCGGTTTTGCAGGGTTATTCCGCTAAGGAAAGCTACTTCTATTTTCGCAATGCCGGTTACAGGATGCGCCGCATTGTGCTACAGGCTTTTTTAAAAGATATTATCAATTTCGTGTTTGCTTACCTGCTCATTTCACTAATCATTTATGCAATCGCGCATTTTAAAAGTAGATAGTGTCCAACTTTCGTTTAATGACCAAAAGATTTTGCAGGATGTGGCCCTACGGTGCAGCCTTGGTGAGGTCGTTGGCTTGCTGGGGCGTAATGGTTCCGGGAAATCATCATTGCTGAAGATCATATTTGGTTCGCTCAAACCATCCTACCGTTACGTAAGCATCGATGATGTATATATTTATAACGGTTACTCAAATGGCAGCATTGCCTACCTGCCCCAGCACAATTACCTGCCGCATGGGATCAGGATCAGCAGCCTGGCCCGGATGCTGGTTGACGCAACATTTTGGGATGAGTTTACTACCCAGCCGGTTTATCAAAAGCATCACCACAAAACGGCCGGCGAGCTTTCAGGCGGCGAATTGCGCATGCTGGAAACACTGATGGTTGTTTATAACCGTGCTGATTTTATCCTGCTGGACGAGCCATTCACCCATATTTCACCTGTGCAAACCGAGTTTTTTAAACCGATTATAAAAGCGTGCGCCAAAAGAAAGGGAATTATTGTTACCGATCACCAGTATTATAATGTGCTTGACGTAGCTGATAGGATAATCATTTTAGAAAATGGCTGTACCAAACCCGTGCACGATGTGGAAGATTTGGTTACCTATCGTTACCTAAGCGGGATAAGCTGATCGGGTTTTGTTAAATGTTGCAAAAACTGCAACGCAGCCGTCAATAGCCGGGTCTTATCAGGCAAAAGCCCCTTGGTGAAAAAGCTCTGCCTGTTATTGTTTTTTATTGCCTGCTGTTGCGCCGCATCTGCACATAAAAGAATAATGACAGGCAATATCTCTTTCAAAAACGCCTGGGTGGACCCGGATCCGCCGCCCTTTGCCGACTTTAAAACACTGGTTGTACCCATAAAAAGAGCAGGCAATTTAATCATCGTCGAAGCTACGGTCGACTCCCTCGAAGGTAATTTTGTATTGGACACCGGCGCCCCCTACCTGGTTTTAAATGAAACCTATTTCAGGGATGCGCCAAAAATAGACGACGAGGAGGCTGGTGGTATAAACGGGCGGGCAGGCGCTGCCTTTAGTACCGTAGTGCATAATTTCAGGATTCTCGATCTGCAATACAGCCGCCTTACGGCAGATGTAACCGACTTGTCGGCCATCGAAAACGGGCGCGGTATAAAAGTGCTGGGTTTGCTGGGCACCCGCCTTTTTTCCAAATTTGCCATAACAGTCGATCTTTTTCGCAGCGTACTCTACATCCAGAAACTGGATCAGAACGGCGAGATCCCCGAAACAGAACGGATTTTTCACGACCGGTTTATGGTAAGCACTTTCAGGTACACAAACGACGTAATTTTTATGAAGGGGAGTGTAAACGATCATCCCCTTTGGTTTGCATTTGACACCGGCGCCGAAACCAATCTTTTAGAATACAGGATGTCGAAAAAAATCGGTGAAGACATGCCCGTTATCAGCCGCTCGAAACTTACAGGGGTTGGCGGTTCAACGTTTGAAGTAATTTATGCCCGGTTTGATCATTTGCGCATTGGCGACCGTATGTTTATGCAAAATCGTGTATTGATAGCGGATCTCGACAAAATGGGCAGGGTTTACGGCTCATCGATAGACGGTGTTTTGGGATACGATTTTTTTGCGCGCGGCATATTCACCATCAACTTCGTGAAAAAAGAATTTGAAATGTACATTTACACTAACCAGTAAACATGAGGCGCGTTACTTACATAGGGCTTTTTTTGATATTGCTTTGCTGCAGTATTAAAAACCTGGTTGCGCAAAACCGTAATTCGCTGGTGATCGCCAGTGACCGCCTTGTCCTTAATGTTGATCTAAAGTCTCCTTTACCCGCGATTGACAGTATCCTTGCAGTAGCTGGTATCAGTGATGCGCACGCTGCCGGGCTGAAAAAGAATGATTTTGCCGCGATTTACAAAGATGGCTGGCAACTGGCGACAAAGAACAGCGATGCTATTCGATTTGAAAGGCTGCTCTCAGCTATGAACTACGATAGGAAAGACAGGCCTTTTGAGACAACAACGGCAATCCCAAGCCTTGACGGCAAGCCCGGATACCCCGCGCCGGTTAGGTTCGGGGTGAATAAATATGCCAAAATTACCGTGTATGAGCTTCCATCAGGTTTAACACGTTTTATTTTGCCGGGGTACGACCGGGCTAAGCGTGTGTTCCTGTCAGGCAGCTTCAATGAATGGAGCACGCTGAAGGGCCTGATGAAAAGAATGGACGGCGGCTGGATACTCGACCTGAAGCTCGACGCGGGAGCTTACGAGTATAAATATATTGCAGACGGGCGGTGGATGACCGACCCAAACAACCTGCAGCGCGTGGAAGACGGCGCAGGCAACGTAAACTCGGTTTACTTTAAATATAATTTCATTTTTAAGCTCGCAGGTTATTCGGCCGCGCAGCGGGTGATGGCAGCCGGCGATTTCAATAACTGGGACCCTAACCAATTGGTGATGCAGCGGACGGCAGGTGAATGGCAACTGCCTGTTTACCTTGCCGATGGAAAATATTTTTACCGTTTCATGGTTGACGGCAACTGGATAACCGATCCGGGCAATCGGTTAAAGATAAAAATTAAGGAAAAAGATAATAGCGACGATAAATACAGTTATCTCAACTCGGTTTTGTTTTTAGGCGACCGCGTCGTATTCAAACTAACAGGCTATCCGGATGCAAAAAGTGTTAAACTAACCGGCAATTTTGTTGGTTTTGATGCGGACGATTTACAACTGCAAAAAAAAGGCATCGCCTGGGTTTTACCACTAATTCTTCCCGCCGGCAATTACGATTACCGGTTTGAGGTAGACGACAAGCGTCTCCGCGATCCTGCAAACCCACATTATTCGGTTAAAGACGGTGAAGAATGGTCGTTTTTGGCGGTTAAACCGAATTATACCTTTAAATTGAAGGCACATGGTAATGCAAAGAAAGTTATCTTATGTGGCACGTTTAACAACTGGCAGCCGGACGGTTATGCAATGAGCTTTAAAGACGGAGAGTGGACGATATCCTTTCACCTTGATCCGGGAAAATATCTTTATAAATTCCGGGTAGATGGCGAGTGGATCATAGACCCCGGCAATAAATTATGGGAACAAAATGAGCCTCACACCGGCAATTCGGTTTTGTGGATTGAATGAGTATTTATATTAAATTAGCAGCCGGAATTTATATAGTGTCGTGTCCATTATAAGATGACCTTAGTCTAAAGTCTTAAGCCGAAAGTCTGAAGTCTTGAGTCAGAGTAGTATAAAAGCCGATTCGTGGCTTATTGTATGAGACAGTTGACGTGACGCTAAATAGTCGACGAAGCTTTCGGCTTTTAACGTTTACTTTTATTTTTACAATAATATCATGACGATCCCTATCTACCAGGCTGATGCCTTTACTGATAAGCTTTTTGGCGGCAACCCGGCTGCGATTTGTCCATTGGAAGAATGGCTTTCCGATGAAACCATGCAAAATATTGCCAAGGAGAACAACCTGGCCGAAACTGCCTTTTTTGTAAAAAACGACAATGGTTATAAGTTGCGGTGGTTTACCCCCGAATATGAGATCGACCTGTGCGGCCATGCCACCCTTGCTTCCGCGCATATCCTTTTTACTGAATTAGGCTATACAGGCACTGAAATACATTTTGAAACCGTAAAGGCCGGCGAGCTATCGGTGAAGCGGGATGGGGATAAATACAGCATGGATTTTCCTTCAAGACCGCCGATACATATCGAAGCGCCGGTTGGACTTATAGAAGCGTTGGGCGAAAAGCAACCGGTTGAAGTACTAAGATCACGGGACTATTTTGTGGTTTATGAAACTGAAGATTATGTGAACGACATATCCCCTGATTTCTTCGCACTTTCAAAAATGGACACGGTTGGCATAATTGTTACCGCCCGCGGCAAAAAAGCCGACTTTATCTCCCGTTTTTTCGCCCCCGGCGCCGGTATCCCCGAAGACCCGGTAACGGGTTCAGCGCATTGCAACCTGATTCCCTATTGGGCTGAAAAATTAGGAAAAAACAAGTTGCACGCCTACCAACTTTCCGCCCGCAAAGGCGAGTTGTGGTGCGAGCTTCACGGCGACAGGGTGTTGATAACGGGTAAAGCGGTTACTTATTTGAAAGGAGAGATAACACTCGCCCCCCAGCCCCACCCCCCAGCCTCCTGAAGGGGGAGCTATCAGCTTGCGGGAATAGCATTGGCGGGAATGCATACCGTAAATATCATGCGGGATGCTGACCCGCAATTCCTTGGATGGCATGGCTTGTAAATGTAAAAATTATATTCCCCCTTTAGGGGGTTAGGGGGTTGGGCCGACCGTAAACCTTTCCCTCACATGCATCGGCGTTTCCAGTTCATCTATGACTGCAACTGCCAAATCTTCCATCGATATAAAGCTTTTGCCTGCGGCGTCGCTTATCAACTGGTCTTTGCCGGTTCTGAATTTACCGGTGCGCTCGCCGGGTGCGGTTTCAGCCGCCGGGCTTAAATACGTCCACTCGATTTCCTTTTCCTGCTGGTACACTTTTAATGCATCACGTTGGGCCAGCGCCCCGGCTTTATAGGCTTCAGGAAAGCCGGGTGTATCAACTAATTGCACGCCGGGGCTCACTTCCAAACTGCCTGCGCCGCCGATAACCAATAGCTTTTTTACCCCCGCCTGCTTTAAGCCATTTAACAGCGGAACTGCTACTTCAACAATTGTCGACGGCGGATTTACACCGGGCTTGTAATTAAACGCGCTTACAACGGCATCATGGTCAAACACCGCCGACTCCACGTCCTGCGCGAAAAAAAGATTGCCCTTGGTAACCCGGAGGTGCGGCGCCTCAACCGTATAATTTTCCGGGTGGCGGACGGCTGCGGTAACTTCATGCCCCCGGTTTAATGCTTCTGTAACTATGCGACTCCCGATCCTGCCGGTTGCGCCAAATACCACTATTTTCATGTCTATTTGCTTTTTATAGGTTGAAGATCAAAGCAAGGAAATATAGAAATTGTTTTGCAATTCAAATTGAACCCATCTTTTTAAATTTTTCCATCCCTCTAACTAACGCTTCCACATAACAAAGCTGTTAAAAGTTTTACCACAGAACACAGAGAACACAGAGAAGCCGCAGAGGCCACAGAGCCTTAATAGTTTGCCGCTTTTTTTAGCGTTCTCTGCGCATTCTTGGCGCTCTCTGCGGTTAAAATGTACTTCTAAGAGTTGTTTTAGCCGAAACGTCAGCCGCAGCGTCTTTCGGTCCCGATAGCTATCGGGATTCGGACTTCCAGACTTTCGGACTAATCTCTAACCTCTAATCAACTAATCTCTAATCCCAACACACGAATGTTAATAAAAATTAAATTTTTTATGATTAATTTGATGGTTTGAAAAGATAAGCCAGGGATAAAGATAAATGCAGCTCACCAAATTAGAAATTAAGGGGTTTAAGAGTTTTGGCGATAAGATCACTATTAATTTTAACGAGGGTATAACCGCCATCGTTGGTCCGAATGGCTGCGGCAAATCCAATGTGGTTGATGCGATCCGGTGGGTGCTGGGCGAACAAAGCACACGGATGCTGCGATCTGAAAAGATGGACAACGTGATCTTTAATGGCAGCAAAAGTCGCAAGGCTGCCAACCTGGCCGAAGTATCGCTAAGCTTCGACAACACAAAAAACATTCTTCCCACTGATTTTTCGCAGGTAACGCTTACCCGCAGGCTTTTCCGCACGGGCGAAAGTGAATACCGCCTCAATGACGTACAATGCCGGCTTAAAGATATTACCGATCTGTTCCTTGATACCGGGATAGGGCCTGACTCCTATTCGATCATTGAGCTGAAGATGATCGATGAGATCATCACCAATAAGGAAGGTTCACGTCGCAATTTGTTTGAAGAAGCATCTGGCATTTCCAAATATAAATTGCGCAAAAAGCAAACCTTCAGCAAGCTGAAAGACACTGAGGTCGACCTGGAAAGAGTGGAGGATTTGCTTTTCGAGATAGAAAAAAACCTTAAGACCCTCGAAAACCAGGCAAAAAAGACGGAGCGCTATTACCGCCTCAAAGAGCAGTATAAATCGCTCAGCGTTGTATTGGCTTCGTTCCGGATTGCATCCTTTAGTTCCTCATTGGGTAGGATAGAGGAGAAGGAACAAATTCACAAGCTCGAAAAGTCGGGTATTGTAGCCAATATTGATAGCCTCGAAGCATTTTTGCAGCAGCAGAAACTCGATAGCCTCACCAGGGAAAAGAATCTCTCCACACAGCAAAAAGCGACCAATGAGTACGTTGCCAAAATAAGGGCATACGAAAGCGAAAAGAAGCTAAAAAACGAGCAGTTAAAATTTCAGCAGGATAAGGAAGCCCGTTTAATGGACGAGTTGGAGCACGATAAAAGTCAGCTGAACCATGTTTTGTACAATATCAAAAGGCTGACGGAAGAAAAGGTGCAGGAGGACGACAACCTGCTGAGCGTTAAAGCACGTGTTGCCGACCTGAAAGAAGCCGTTGATGAATTGCGCGAAAGTCAAACGGCTTCCCGCAACGAGGTCAACGAGCTTACCAATATCAATTCGCGCCTGCAAAACCAGGTGTACAAAGCCGAAAAGGACCTGGAGATCCTGAAAATACAGCAGCAGGCGCTGGAGCAGGAAGGCCAGCGAAATACCCAAGATGCTACCAACAAGGAAGCCGAGTTGTCGCATTTTAACGAAGTGGTTGCCAATTTGGAAGTAAGGGTTGGCAATTCTGAAGCAGCCTATAACGAGTTAGTTGAATTTGAAAATAACTTGCAGCAGCAAATAAAAGCTGTTGAGGCTGAAATGAGCTCGCTCCAGGAAGGTATCATTCGTGAAGGCAGGAAGCTGGATGCCAAACAAAACGAGTACAACCTGACCAAAAGCATGGTCGATAACCTTGAAGGTTTTCCGGAGTCGATCCGTTTTTTGAAGAAGAACACCGATTGGTCAAAAAACGCGCTTTTGTTCAGCGATATTTTGTTTTGCCGCGAGGAGTTCCGCGTGGCTATCGAGAATTATCTCGAACCGGTAATGAACCATTACGTGGTGGATAGCTTTAACGATGCGATAAAAGGCATTAACCTGCTCGGCAATGCAACCCAGGGCAGGGCCCAGTTTTTTGTATTAAACAGTTTTCGCGATCATGCTGCTCCCGGCCCTGACGGCGAAGCGCTTAATGAGGCCGCAACGAAATCTATTCCCGCCCCGGATGGTTTAGCCGGCGCAACCCCTGCCCTGAATGTGGTCGAGGTGGACAAACGTTACCAGCCCTTGTGCGATCATTTACTAAAAAATGTGTACCTCGTGGATGATGGTACCGAAGCCGCACTCAATAATGCTGATTTACCTTCCGGCCTGGTCCTGATCGGCAAAAGCGGCAAATTCAATAAGTCAAGGTACACCATGGCCGGTGGGTCGGTCGGTTTGTTCGAAGGGAAGCGTATCGGCCGGGCTAAAAATCTTGAGGCGCTATTAAAGGTGATCAAGCTGATCGATATAGAGCTGACCGGCTTCAAAGTACGTTTCGACGAATTGCAGCAAATGCTTTCATCTCTCAAAGCTTCGGGAAAAGCGGCCGAAATAAAACAGGCAGGGCATGAACTAAACTTGCTTAACACCGAGCTGGTAACGGTAAAAGCCAGGCAGGAACAATACCAGGAATTTATTGAGAATAGCCTGAACCGCAAGGAAGACATCGCCCGGAAAGTTGAAAGCCTGAAAGCCGAGGAGTTGATGCTTAAACCGCAGCTGGAAGATTTGAAGGCGCAAAAACAAACGCAAAATGATTTGCTGATCGATAAACAGGGTGCTTTTAACGAGCTAAATGAATATGTTTCGGTACAGTCGAATGCCTATAACCAGGAAAACATAAGGTTTCATCAGCAGCAGAACAAGGTGTCGGGTTTGGTTAAGGACCTCGATTATCGCGAGGCGCAGCAGGAAAGCCTCGAGAGCCGGATAAAACAAAACAATGGGGAGCTGGAAAAGGTGAAGCTGGCGATCCAGGAAAATTTGCAGCAGGCCGACAATTCAGACGATGATTTGATCGGGATGTATGTGCAGAAGGATGAGTTGGAAAAGGCCACACAGCAGGCGGAACAGGAATATTACGAATGGCGCGGAAAAATATCTGAAACGGAAAATGAGATTACAGCCCTTCGCCGTAAAAAGGATAATGCGGAGCTGATCGAAAACGAGCTAAAGGACGAGCGCAACAATTTGAAAATTGAGTTGAACGCCCTGAAAGAACGCTTGTCGGTTGAATTTAATGTGGATATCAACGAACTCCCCGAAGGTGGTACCGATGGTGAGGAGAACGAACAGGAAATACGCGAAAAAACTGAAAAGCTGAAGAAGCAATTGGACGACTTCGGGGCCATAAACCCAATGGCGGTTGAAGCTTATAACGAGATGAATGAACGCTACAGCTTTATCCAGGCGCAAAAGAAAGACCTGAGCGATGCCAAAGCTTCGTTGCTGGCCACCATCCAGGAAATCGATGATACAGCGAGAGAAAAATTCATGTCCTCGTTCCTTGCAGTCCGGGAGAACTTTATCCGCGTGTTCAGGTCATTGTTTAATGAGGAGGACTCCTGCGATCTTATCCTCGCCGATCCGGAGCATCCATTGGAGTCGGATATTGACATCATAGCCAAGCCCAAGGGAAAGCGGCCGCTATCTATCAACCAATTGTCAGGCGGTGAAAAAACGCTAACCGCAACTGCCATCCTGTTTTCGCTCTATTTGTTAAAACCTGCTCCGTTCTGTATTTTCGACGAGGTGGACGCACCGCTTGATGATACCAACATCGATAAATTCAATAATATCATCCGCAAATTTTCTTCCGAATCCCAATTTATTATTATCTCCCACAACAAACGTACGATTGCCAGCACGGATATTATTTATGGCGTAACCATGGTGGAGCAGGGAATTTCGCGCGTGGTACCGGTGGACCTCCGGGAACTGGTGGATTAACGAAAAAAGCAAAGGACGTCTTCCCGTCCTCGAAGAGGACCCTGCGTTGCACTATTAGAACCAACATCGCCGCTGTTACCGCAATTGCCACTGCCACTCATGCCCGCTTTCGGCCACAAGCTATGATCTGATCTCAAATCTCAAATCTCAAATCTCATATCTTCCCCAAACAAATTTTCGTCTCGTAACACTACGAGTAACGTCTCGTTACAGTTACTGTACCCTTACGAAAACCCAATTTGTTTTCATCATTAAAACAAAACATATTTACGCCGGATTGCAGAAAACTGAATTAGTAAACAATACGCGGCGATGGCTTGCGACATCCGAAATCCGCACGAATAGCCCAATCCCTGCACCCCGGCTGGCCAGCGGGTCCGAAGGACTACGGAGGGCTGGGGCGAAAATTCAGGGCAATTCAATAATGTTCGCAAGATGCTGGCGCGGAGGCCCGGCAAATAATCGTTCTTTGAATAGCTAAAAATCAGTCATTTGGGCAAATAAAGACGAATGGGAGAAAACGATTGACGCCAGGATTAGAAAGCATGCCCAAATTTCAGAGCCAACGCTCTCCCCCTTTAGGGTCCGAAGGACTCCCATGGAGGGCTGGGGGGCACAATAATCCCGCAAAAAAAACAGCATTAACATCGTATTAGGTCGCAATAATGTCCAACAATTCAGCAAAAACATAGCATTAAACTGGCATCAACCGTACAATAAAAATAATCGGCCATGTACGGGAGCCACCAGTAATCACTATAAAACAGCGCAGCCCTACCGAATGCCGCTGAAAAAAATGTCTGTAAACAAATAACAGGACTAACAAAATGTCAGTAAACAAAAAACAGGAATAACAAACTCAAGTGTAAACCTATTTCAGGACGAGGCAAAAAATAAAATCACACGGAATTCACACACCGTTCACATGAAAATCACACAGCAATCACACGAAATTATACAGAAATCACACGGCATTCACATGCGATAATAGCCTGCATTTCTCCAAAAAATCGCTGTAGATAGCTGATAATTAGTTCTTTGACATATTAAATATTTGATCCGGATGCCGTAAATAACAAGTTTTCAGGCAAAAAAATCAAACACTTCGCGAGCCGTAACTTAAGTCAACCGCCGTAGCTTCAGCGAAGGAGCGTCCGCATGCCCATCTGGCTCTCCGGCTACGATCTATGAACTATGAACCCACTCATATCTTACATCTCAAATCTCACTTCTTCCTAACAAGTTTTGCAGTCTTTTTATCACCAATCATGCCGATAAATTTGTGTTTGTTCAGGCTGAACATTTTGGGGTTCGAGGCCAATAGCTTAAACGATCTTTCGCTTGCCGACAGGCTTTGAATCACTTTATTTGGAACCGAATAAGTGCCGGTAGTGACATCTGATAATGCTGCCGCAAACAACCCCTCGGTCGGGTCGCCCCAATTTTTGGAAAGGTCGTCATAGGCAAAGTAACCAGGGTAACCCGTTGCGCCGGGGTTAAATCCCTGATAATAGCCTCCCTGGCCCGCGGAATTTTCGACAGAGAATTCCGGCGTGTACATGATGTATTTGTTTATATCGATGTCAAAAAATCCCACAGGCTTTCCATAACTGATTTCTCCAATAAATTCAACGTCCATTTCAGGCCGTAAATTATTGATGGTTAGCTCACTTGCCGATGCGGTTTGCCCGGTCATGATAAAGAATACACGGGGAACGGCCAGGGAGCCAGCCTTGGTGAAGTTTGTCGCGTTGGCTGCAACGCTGTAATTCAGCTGCCCGTAGTTATAATCGGGACTACCCGAACGCCATTGATTGCCAAGCAGCGGGTCTTTTCCGCTAACTAAGTTGCTGTTATAATACGTGTTATACATCAATGTGCCGCTTTTTGCTGCGGGTACGATCAGGTCATCCAGGTGCTCAGCTGTTGCAACATAGCCCCCGCCATTATAGCGCAGGTCCACAACTACATCGGTGACGCCCTGCGCGGCGAAGTTGGCGAATATGGGATCCAAAATCGGGTCGGCAACAGCATCCGAAACAAAGCTGTTGAATACAATATACCCAACCACGTGGTTATTGCTGGTGGTTATAATGGTGTCTTTTAACACCGGGTTTACGTTATAGCTGGCTGTTGTTAAATTAACTGAATAAGTGGTTCCGTCGGTCCTTGTCATATTCAGTGTAATGGCGCTGCTTTCATAGATAGCATTGCTTACAAAGTCTAAATTAGTGCTGTTCCCATAACCCGGCCCATCATATGAAATGTTGGTATTGCCATTAATGCTGGTTATTTCATCGCTTCGCTGTACGCCTGCCAGGCCGGCCGGCGAGCCGGCGTACACGTATTCAATCCGCAAATCGGTTGCCGTATTATACTGAACATCAAAGCCAAAGTCGCCTTTTACACCATTTAGTGCAGCCGTTTCTGTTCCGTCGTCAATAAACGAATATTTTGCCGTACCGGGATCTAAAATTGAGTATTCATAAGGTCCGCCGGTTGCGGGGTTAGTGGCATATTGAGACAGGGCATTCATTTCATCGCTCAATGCTGTTAGCGCAGTAGGATTGGTGAACGACCGTGGCTGGAAGGCGCCATAACTGGGCAGCTGGTTAAACCATAAATAGTCTTCGGCGGCGTAAACAAAAATAGAGTCCTGTATTAACTGGAGCGTTGTACCGACCTTGGATGGTCCGGTGGGGCCATTATCGCTATTGTGTTTGCTGCAGGAAGAAATAAAACCAACCGGTATTACAGCAAGGGCTAAGTAAAATATTTTTTTCATTTATCTTTTATTAGGGGTATTCAATAGCTTGTAACGAAATTATTACAATTGTGTTGTATCAAGAAATTCGCCGGCATTTATGCAATCAATCCCGCATACTTCGGCGCAGAGCCTGTCTTCTTCGGAATTTTCTATCATCAAAACATCCTTCCTCAGCAGATCGTGTTCTTTTAATAGCGTATGGATAACATCCGGCTCCGGTTTTGCCATCGTTCCTTCGGCAAAGTAAGCCACCAGGTAGTTTTCCAGGCCATGCCATTCTACCTGCTTTATTTTATTTAACTGTTGCACCGGGTCCCCGTTGGTAACTATAAATACCTTTTTCCGGTCGACCACAATTTCCTGGAGTAAATTTAACATTTTTTTGTATAGCAGCAACTTCAAAGGTAACCGGGCCGTGAGCAGCAGATCGTCGAGATTTTTACGATATTTTTCATCGACGTTCAATTCCTTTTTTAGTCTGTCAAATACACGTGCCTTTCCTTCTTCGTTATACGCACTGATCATCAGGTCGGTTATTTTTCCGGCGTCGATCAGTTTCGTATATTCCAGTAAACCGGCGAAAAGATAGTACACCTGGAACAGGTAATCTTTTTCGGGGTACAGTACATTGTCCAGCTCGAAAATGAACGCTTTTTTACGTTTGTCCACATCGTTATAGGTCATAGCGTTAAATTCGTTGTCTGCGTTATGATGTATCAGTGCCGTATTGTACAATTTTATTCTTTTTAAATATAGCAAATCGCCTATTTTTGTTAATACCATGTGGATAAACATATTACGGAACTTTGGTTGATTTAATTACAGGTAGTCTAAAATTAGGGACTGATGGTTCGGTAAAAACAACTGTTATAAAATCAATTTAATTTTAACCACGGAGACCGCAAAGAATGCACAAAGAGCACTTAGAAAAAATTGATAAACTATAAAGGCTCTGTGGTCTCTGCGCCTTCTCTGTGTTCTCCGCGGTAAAACTTTTAACAGTTTTGTTATATAGAAGTGTTAAATTGACTTGCAAATGAATGATTTAACCAAAAAACTGCAAATGAAGCCCGGCAAGCGCTGGCTGCTTTATAATGCGCCTGCGGGTTACCTGGCCAATCTTGAGCCGCTGCCTGAAGGAACTCAAACTGTCTTTGTTCCCGAAGGGAATTTTGACGGGATGCAGTTGTTTGTGAAAAATAGTACGGAATTGAAGGATGGTTTAAAACATGTTTCAAATTTGCTTACGGCTGGTACCGTGCTATGGGTCATTTATCCCAAAAAGACTTCGTCCATTGAATCTGACCTCAATATGCCAGGCAGCTGGACCGAACGTGAAAAATATAACCTGAGGCCTGTCACTTCCATCGGGATTGATGCAACCTGGACGGCTATCCGCTTAAAACAAGAGGGGCAGACCAAAGTCTCGGAGTTTTGCAACGAAGAAATAAAAAAGAATGAACATTCAGCCTTTATCGATCTTGAAAAAAGGGAGATAAACCTGCCACCTGACATGCAGGCCGTGCTCGCTCCATCAACGGCCGCTCTCAATTTCTTTCAGTCCTTGTCCTTTACAAATAAAAAGGAGTATGTTGTTTGGATACTTTCCGCCAAACAGGAGAAAACCAAAAACGAACGTTTATCCAAGCTCCCCGAAAAACTGCTGGCAGGCAAGAAAAACCCTTCTGAAAAATAGCAACCCCAGGGTAAACTCTCCTCAACTCAGTCGACCCAATCCAACCAAATAAACTAATCGCCAAAGAACTTGCGTAACCGAATGGTTATACATATGTTTGTAACCGTTCGGTTACTGATAAAATATTTTAGATGAGAAGAGACGTTTTCCAGGCGATAGCCGATCCCACCAGAAGGGAAATAATCGATTTGCTGGCGCGAAATCCCCAGAATTTGAACGCCATAGCAGATAATTTCAGCATCAGCAGGCCTGCAATTTCAAAACAAATTAAAATTCTCACGCAATGTGGATTGGTTACCATTAGCCGGCAGGGGAGGGAGCATTATTGTACGGCAAACCTTGGAAAATTTAGAGAAGTGGCAGGGTATATTGAAAAATACCGGGTGTTGTGGAATTCCAAACTGGATGCCCTCGGCGAATTTTTGGAGAAGGAAGCGGAAGCAAATAAGAACTCACCAATAAAACCTCGAAAAAATGAAAAATGAACCGATCGTAGTGGAGCGCACCTGCCATGCTCCCGTTGAAACCGTATGGGAAGCCATAACTGATGTCGAAAAGATGCGGCAATGGTATTTTCCTTCGCTGGAGGAATTTGAGCCGGAAGTGGGTTTCGAGACCCGATTTGATGTTGGTCATAACGACAAACTTTTTGTACACATCTGGAAGATCCGCGAAGTCGAACCATTCAAAAAGGTAAGCTACGAATGGCGCTTCGGTGGTTATCCCGGCGATTCAGTAGTTTCTTGGGAGCTATTTCCTGATGATGAAGGCGCCCGGATCGTTTTAACCCATGCCGGCGTCGAAACTTTCCGCGGAGACCTGCACCCCGACCTCGCTGTGCACAATTTCATAGCCGGCTGGACGGATTTCCTCGGAACGAAACTGAAGGGTTTTGTCGAAGAAGAAACTGAAGCAGAAAACTAATATTAACCTTAAAATTATGGAAACAGAGCCTTTTGTAATTGAAAGAACCTTTGATGCCCCTGCCGAAAGAGTTTGGCAGGCCATTACCGACCGCGATAAAATGGAGCAATGGTATTTTAAGCTGGAGGAATTTAAACCCGAGGTGGGATTTGAATTTCGATTTGACGGCGGGCCTCCCGAGCGGGTTTACCACCATATTTGCGTGGTGACCGAAGTAGCGCCCGGGAAAAAACTTACGCACAGCTGGCGGTACGACGGTGAACCGGGTGAATCGTACGTTACATGGGAGCTTTTCCCCGAAGGCGACAAAACCAAAGTAAGACTTACCCATGCCGGTTTGGAAACCTTCCCGAAGCACCCGGATTTTGCAAGGGAAAACTTTGTAAAAGGCTGGACTGGTATTGTTGGCACATCACTTGCCGGATACCTGGCGAAGGCTTGATGCCGCAATATATAAGGCATTGGGCCGCCCAAACAGGCCGGTTCCAATGCATTATATTATATTATTTTTGCCCGATGACAAATCAGCCCAACAACCCGCTCCACGGCAAAACTTTAGAAATGGTATTAAATGCCCTCGTAACGCACTACGGCTGGACCGAATTGGGTAACCGGATCCGCATTAACTGCTTTATCAGCGACCCCAGCGTAAAATCAAGTCTAAAATTTCTCCGTAAAACCGAATGGGCGAGGAAAAAAATTGAAGAATTATACCTGGGAACGCCTAGTTTATATCTCGATGTTGAATAACATTGACCTTTAAGTCTTGAGTCGAAAGCCCAGAGTCTTAAGTCAGAAGATGATAAATACGACTTAAGACTTAAGACTTCGGACTACGGACTTTAGACTTAACACTAATGCTTCCGCTTATTGTTCATCTTCGCTTTTTGCCCCGAACTGTAATTATAGGTCTTCGCGTTTTCGGGTTTTTTGGCGTGAAACGCTTCGCCTGCGACAGGTATTGCTACTTTGTTTTTTGCCGGCTGATTTGCTTTAACTTCGGTAGTTTTTCTTTCCTGTTCGATAACAAGGCCTTCGGGTAATTCGCCTAATGGTATTTTTTTACCGGTGGCCTGTTCAATCCTTTTGACCAACGTAAGTTCAATATCGGTGGCAAAGGTTATGGCCATAATCTCGGCGTTAGCGCTATCCCGGTTAGCTACTCTGTCAATAAACACTTCTTTCTCTGCGGGTAATTCAAAATGTACCAGGAAGGGAATTTGTCGCAATCCTTCTTCTGCTACTTTTTCTTCGGCAATGACCAATACCCTTGCCTGTTCCGAGAATGCGAACTCAGTTACGGATGTAAAACCTTTAAATTCTATCGACCATGTGTTTAGCAAGGCAACCGTAGTATCCTGCCGGTTTTGAAGCGTTTTATAGATCTTTTCGGCAGTTTGGCGGGTATTCACAAATACCACGGTTTTGGTGAACAACTCATCATCCCGCATAAATAAATTGAGCAGGTTTAGCTTGGTGCCGAAATTGGGCAGGTGATATAAAACCTGCGGGTAGGTGTCAATTTTAGCATCAGTTATCTCTTCCACTTCAACAGTGGCAGCCGTTTCCATAAATGGCATGATCATTTTTTCGAGCTTATCATGCATCACTTCTGAAAATACCAGGCGCTGGGCTTTGGTAATGCTGTTTGCCAACTCGGCAACAGGCAGTTGCAAACCTTGTTTTACGATCTGGTCCGCATCGTCAACGATGAAAAGTTCGATTTTGTTAAGGTTGAGGCCAAGTTTTAAGTAGATAGCCCGGGCCCTGTCGGGAGTTGCTACTACAATATCGGCGCCATCTGCCAAAGCATTCATTTGTGCCTCGGTACCCGGTGTCGGATATAAGCCGACGATTGACAGATGTTTATTGCTGTTTAATTCCCCAAAGCGGCTAATCACCTCGATTACATGTTCTTTGGCTGGCACCAGGATGAGCACCCGCGGAACGCCTTCTGCTTCATACCCTATCCGGTTCGCGACAGCCAAAACATAGGTAGTGGTTTTTCCGCAACCCTCGGGGCCGATGGCGATGAGGTCCTGCCCGCCGTAAATCCGGCCAAGGGCTTTTTGCTGAATTTCCCTCGGTGTTGTGTAGCCCACCCCGATTATTTTGTTGAGCAAATGTTTATTCAGCTTTAATTTTTCTGACCACGCCATTCCAGTTGTCTTTGAGGGGGACAAATTTACCCTTTTTATGGCAGAGTTGGGTTAATGATATCGCTGATATGATCCGGCGGGTACATTGCTGGAGGAGTTTGTATAAAAAGACTAAAAAATGTACATTCGGTGATTGGGTCGGCTCTCAACAACCTCATCCAACCTACCGAAAACTGATGTCGAGATACACTGATGAAACTGTAAGCATAACACGCCTTACCTCGTTTAGCGACGGCGTATTTGCCATCGCCGTAACATTGCTCGTTTTTAACCTGAAAGTGCCGCAAATACCGGCCAACCTGGTTCACCGGGAGCTGCCATCGGTAATTTTGGGTATGGTGCCGGCTTTTTCCACCTATGTTGTTTCCTTTTTGCTGGTAGCTATTTACTGGACATTTCATCACCGGCTGATGAACCTGGTGGTGCGCATCGACACGCAATTTTTGTGGATGAATATCTATTACCTGTTGGTTATCTCCTTCATCCCCTTTCCAGCTGCATTGTTCGGCAGCTACTTCCACGAACGGTTTAGCTTTCTATTTTACGTTTGTTGTATGATCGTCGTCAATCTAATCTCGATGACCATGGTTGCCTATGCATCTTACAAATACCGGCTTGTTAAGCAAGACCTTCCCGTCGCTATTTTAAAATACCTGTTTTCGCGGCTTTTTGCAGCCATTATCATTTTTATCAGCTCCATACCGCTGGCTTTTTACCAGCAACGATGGGCCTTGTATTACCTGTTTCTTATTTTCCCCGTGAACTGGGCGATGAAGATGTATTTCAGGCGGTATGAAAAGGGGTAGAGGATAGTTTTCCTGATTATCAATTATTTAAAGGATCAAATGGAACAGTTGAAAATTGTTATTGGCCGCAGTAAAGATAACTATGGTGCTTATGCAGAAAATGCACCGGGTATATATGGCGAAGGCGATACCGTTGAGGAAGCTAAAAACTCGGTACTTGAAGCGATAGCATTTTATAAGGAGCATACTCCCGCAAATACCCCTGCAATTTTAAAAGGTGAGTATGAACTGGTCTATAAATTCGACACACAAAGTTTCTTAAGTTACTATAAGGGAATATTTACCAACGCGGTGCTTGAGCGGATCACAGGAATCAACCAAAAACAGTTACAACATTACGCTACCGGATTACAAAGTCCGCGGCCTATACAAGCAAAAAAAATAGAAGCAGCTTTGCATAAATTAGGTGCTGAACTGATGGCGGTAGAATTGTAGTGCCGTTTAAAAGCAAAGGACAAGTTTTGCGCCCGGTTCCAATTTCGTTTAGTGCAAAAGCCAAAAAGATCTAAGCAATACGGCTATTATAGCATAAGCAATCAGAATCGGCATGATATGAGTTTAGTTTGATGGCTGACTGCTCTTCTCGGCTAAAACCGACAATTTCGTCAATAGTACCCTGATCATAATTTTTATGACCATGCCATTCCGATCGTGTTTGAGGATGGCAAAATTTCCCTTTTTATGATAGGGTTTTTGATTACGATGAGATGACTAATTATACTTCCAGCCAATCAATATCCATGCTGTTTTGAAGGATGGCGGAAAACATCGTGCGGGTGGGGACATCAAGGTACGGATAGGTAACTTTTGAAAGATAAAGCCCTTGAGGATATGCAGGGATAATTGATTTAGGTGTTTGTTTATTAATCAGATAAAATTCAAACTCATCAACGCCCATTTCTCCCCTGCCAATTTCAAGTAACCTGCCAACGATAATCCTTATCATTTTGCTCAAAAAACGATTGGCGGTTATTTGAAACCGGATTCTATCTCCGCTGCTATCCGCGAATAAGCTTGCAGATGAAACGTAACACAACGTATGTTCAATCCTGTCCGGACCTTTGCAAAGGCCCCTGTAATCATTATAAAGCGGGAGAAGTGCGACTGCTGCACTCATTTTTTCAAGATCCAGGTCCAGTTCAGGATAAAAGGAACTGAAACCGCCTAAAAACGGATCTTTATAAGTATGGATATAGTAATCATAAGTCCGTCGGATAGCGTCGAACCGGGCATGGGGCTGGCCTTGCATAGGAATGATATCAAAAACGGCGATATCACCAGGCAATACTTTATTTAGCCGGAATAACAGGTCAAAATCCCATGCCTCCTGAATATCCGTATGAAAGAAGAATTGGCTGGCGTGCACCCTGGCATCGGTGCGTCCGCAGCCAATTATTGCAATTTGTCTTTTCAGCAGTTTGGCCATCGCATTTTCCAGCACATCTTGTACACTCCGTGCACCGGGATGTTTTTGCCAGCCACTATGCCTGGCGCCATGATAGCCTATATGGAAAAAATATCTCAATTTGATTGTTACAAACTAGTATGCGGCAAAGATAAATAATCCCACAGTGAGCGAGGTTATTTACCTGAGTTGCTGTTAAAGGGTAGATTTGGATGAATATTAACGATGATAGCGGATCTTATGCTGAATGCGGAGACTAATTTTTGTGATTGAGATGTTTGCCGTTTTTCGAATCCAGCCAATCAAATCCACCCTTTCTTAATCGCATTGCTAACAAGTTCAGCCGTATTTTTCAAGCCATTTTTACCGATCATATTTTTCCGGTGCCTATCCACCGTTTGCTTGCTGATATTTAAAATTTCACCTATTTCTTTACTTAGCTTGCCTTCAATCAATAAAGTCAGCACTTGCTTTTCACGCCTGCTCAAGGTTTCTTTGCTGACCGAAAACACTTTTTGAACGTCGACATCGATGTAAGACGGTTCTCCATTTAGTCCAATAAACGAGAGTACGGGCCGTCCATCTGGTTTTAAATGAGTAATGTCAGTGTGTAAACCCAAAGTTCTTAATAATAAACCGTCTGGGTCGTGTTCAACAACTATCGCCTGGTGTAAGATCCGGATGTACTTATTGTCTTTTCTCCTTAACCTGAAATCAAATTTCACTTTATAGTCCATTAGTTTTTCAACGGGTAGCTGACTTAAGAATTCCACCGCTTTGAACTCAAAATTTAAAAACAAGGGACGATCCTCGGGATGCAGTTTATCCATTAAAAATTGCAGAGTCATTTCTGATGGCGTGTAACCCAAAACCGTTTCAATTCCGTCGCTCACAAGGTCAAGGCTGCTGGTTTTTATATTGAAAATATAATAATAATAATCTCCGGCCTGAAAAAAACTTAAAAGCTTTCGATAAAGATCAAGCTGAAAGCTTAAATGTTTCGGCGTCGAGCCACTTGTGGCTTTTTTCCAGATATTATTTACCTCTTCTTTAAAAACTGTTAGTTCCACGACAATTCCTTATTAGATTGTTGCTTAATGCTTATC
>Ga0206808_1108_pt1 | contig 20990 bp, 16 predicted proteins | sample Alteio_BWOrgCont_58_FD_152899 | JGI IMG/M metagenome (GOLD analysis project Ga0206808, IMG submission 152899) | Enriched cells from forest soil in Barre Woods Harvard Forest LTER site, Petersham, Massachusetts, United States -... | ecosystem: Environmental > Terrestrial > Soil > Temperate forest >...
CTGCGGGCCCGGGTTGCGGCGATACCGGGAGTGACAGATGTGACCAGCGCACGCGCGCCCGACGACGAGGAATTCCGCGAAGGGCTGGTTTCAATCAACGGCGAGAAGCCAACGAGAGAGAACGCGAAGGCCTGGGTCTTCTACACCTGGATCGAACCGAACTATTTTCGGACGCTGGGGATTCCGCTGGCTTTCGGAAAGGAGTTCGCGGCGCAGGCTGGGCAGGCGGAGGCGTCGGCCATCGTGAGCGAGTCCGCGGCCAGGGAGTTGTGGCCGGGAAAAAATCCGCTGGGGCGCATCCTGCGCCTCGGTACAGACCGGCAATTTCATACTGCCGACGAGCCGCTGCCGGATGGTCCGGTGTGGCGAGTGATCGGGGTGGCGCACGATACGCGCGGGGTGCTACCGGATGGCGTCGATTCGGCGCAGATTTACCTGCCGTTGGCGGGAAACTATGTTCAGGCGTATCCGGTCCTGGTACGGACGCGGCTGGACCCGACGCAGGTGATCTCCTCGATGGGGCCGGTGATCGATGCGGTCGATCCGAATGTTGTAGGCATGTCGCAGACGCTGGAGGAGATGCTGCGTCAGACCGAGCCGTTTCTTGCGGCCAGTATGGCGGCGGCGGTGGCTTCGACGACGGGATTACTGGGGCTGCTGCTGGCAGCGATTGGGATCTATGGGACGGTGAGTTACATGGTTGTGCTGCGCACGCGCGAGGTGGGAATCCGAATGGCACTGGGGGCACAGAAGCGCGATGTGCTGGGGCTGATTCTGCGGGAGAGCGGCCGGCCGGTGGTTGCGGGGCTGGTCGTCGGGGTGGTGCTGGCGGGCGGCGTCGCATATCTGCTGCGGCATATTTTGTATGGGATTCACACCATCGACGGCGTCTCGTTTGGCGGGGTCACGGTGTTCTTCCTCGGAATCGCGCTGCTGGCGTCGCTGGTGCCGTCGCGGCGGGCGATGCGGATTGAGCCGGTGACGGCGCTGCGCTACGAGTAGGGTGTCGGGCAGGTCCGGGCACAATTCTCAGGAATTTGCGGGCGGCTGTGGGAGGGTCTGGTAGCGTGGTCTGGCCTAGGGCTATGAAATAAGGCAACTCGGAGAGGGTATTCTGATCTAAACAGAAGACTCTTCGATGGATTTGGGGACGATGAAGAAGCTGGTGGTGGGTCTGGCCGCGCTGGTGGTGAGCGCGGGCGCGGCGGCACAGGCGCAGAGCAATCCTCAAAATTCGGCAGCGAATCCCTATGCGGGCAGCGTGCAGGCGGTGGCGTATACGCGGGAGGCGAAGGCGGTGTCGCTGGACGATGCGATCCGGCTGGGGATCCTGAATAATCTGGCGCTGACGATTGCGCGCGAGCAGCAAAAGACGGCGGACGCCGAGAAACTGCAATTGGTGACGGTGCTGCTGCCGGACATCACGCTGCACGGCGAAACGGGCGTGCACCAGTACAACCTGGAAGCCGAAGGGTTTCACCCGTCGACGGAAGCGTTGTTCGCGCCGCTGCTGCCGCCAGGAACGAATTTGTCGTCGTTTCACCTGATCACCAAGGTGGATACGACGATTGGGCAGGTGAATTTTTCGCAGGCGCTGTTCAACTGGGCGGGGTACGACGTGTGGCGCGCGTCGCAGGCGTTCCAGAAAGCGGCGTACTACAACGCGCAGTCGTCGCGGGGGCTGGTGGTGCTGAACGTGGGGAACACGTATCTGCAGGCATTGGCGGCGAAGGCGCAGCTGGATTACGCGCAGTCGCTGGAGAAGACGGACGAGACGGCGTTCTATCAGGCGCATGAGGAGCATCTGGCGGGGGTGGCCGCGAACCTGGACGAGCTGCGGGCCAGGGTGCAGCTGCAGAGCCAGCAGCAAGTCGTGATCGCGGCGGAAGACGATTTTGAGAAGGCGAAGATTGCGCTGAACCGGATGATTGGCCTGGCGCCGGAGCAGCCGATTACGCTGACGGAATCTTCTCCCTATGCGGAGCTGCACCCGATGGATCTGCCGGATGCGCGCAACGAGGCGTACGCGAACCGCCAGGATTATCTGGCGCTGAAGCAGGAGCTGATTGTTGCGGAGCGAGAGCGGAAGGCGACGACGCACGAACGGTATCCGACACTGACGTTTGGCGGGAACTGGGGCGTAACGGGAGTCTCGGGCGGGATCTATCACGAGACGTTCGTGGCGGCAGGAACGCTGAGCTTTCCGATTTTCAAAGAAGCGCAATTTCGCGGGGATCGTGACGTAGCGGAGGCGCAGCTGGATGAGATTCGGTCGCGGCTGGAGGATCTGAAACAGAAGATCGATCAGCAGCTGCGGGACAGTTTTCTGGATCTGGAAACGGCCACCGAGACGGTGCGGGTGGCGAAGAGCAATGTGGATCTGGCGACAACGGCGCTGAGCCAGACGCAGGACCGCTTCACGGCAGGGATCAGCGACAATTTGCCGGTCGCCGAGGCGCAGTCGACGCTGGCGCAGGCGCAGAGCCAGTACGTCACCAGCGTGTATCAGCTGAACGAGGCGCGACTCGGGCTGGCGCGCAATCTGGGGATCGTCGATACGCAGTACCGGACGTTTCTGCAGGGTGGGAATCCGCCTGAGGTGAAGAGCGATAAGGCGGTCGGCGAGCCTAAAAAAGAATAGCGTTCAGCGGACAGCGGTCAGCGATGAGCGCCGCTCGCCCGATGGGTTGGCTGAAGTTTGAGCAGCGCGCCGGAATTTCAGACGTGCGATTCTTGATGCGTGGAATCGGTTGAGGCAGTTTATCGCCGGCTGCTGGGGGCGAGCCAGGCACGCGCTGAGGTCGAGCGCAGGCGGCATATCGGGCTGGGCTATGCCAAACTGGTGGATTTTCTTGCGGGAGTGATTGCTGCGGGCGTGCTGGTGCACACGCGCGGTCCTTTCAGTCTGCTCCTGATTCCTTTTGCGATTTTTGTGGTGCTGGTGGTGGTGCACGATCGCGTGCTGCGGCGGCTGGCGAAACTGGTGCGCGTGACGGAGTTTTATGCGCGCGGGCTGGCGCGGATCGAGAACCAGTGGCCGGGGACCGGCGAGAGCGGCGACCGGTTTTTCGATGCGTCGCATCCCTACGCACGGGATCTGGATTTGTTTGGCAAGGGATCGCTGTTTGAGCTGCTGTCGACGGCGCGCACGCGGATGGGGGAAGAGACGCTGGCGCGATGGCTGCTGGCAGCGGCTGCGCCGGAGGAGGTCAAGGCGCGGCAGGCGGCGGTGGTTGAAATGCAGGAGCGGGTAACGCTGCGGGAGCGATTGTTTGCGGCCGGCGAAGATGTGCGGGCGGGGGTGCATCCGGAGGAACTGGCGGCGTGGGGCGAGGCCAAGCCGGAGTTCCAGTCGCGAGGGCTGCCCTGGGTGCTGGCGTTTCTGGCGGCGCTGTGGCTGGCTTCGATTGTGTTTTGGGGGATAACGCGGAACTGGGACCTGGCGCTGCTGATGTCCCTGATCAACTACGCGGTGAGTTACCGGCTCAATCGGCGCGTGAGTGCGTCGGCGGATGCGGTGGAGAAGGCGGCAGAGGATCTGAAAGTGCTGGCCGAAGTGCTGGCGATTATGGAGGGGGAGGGGTTTGCGGCAGAGCGGCTGAAGGGGCTGCGGGCGCGCCTGGACACGCGACACATCGCCGCGTCGGCTGCGGTGAAGAAGCTGGAGCGCGTCTACGACTGGCTGGAGGATCGACGGAATGGGTTTGTGACGCTCTTCAATGCGTTCGTGTTCTACGCGGCACAGCTGACGATGGCAGCGGAGCGGTGGCGAGGGAGATTTGGGCCGGAGATTCGCGGCTGGCTGACGGCGGTTGGGGAGTTTGAGGCGCTCGGGGCGCTGGCCGGATACGCATACGAGCATCCCGCCGATGTGATGTGCGAGCTGGCCGGGGGTCCGGCGTATTTTGAGGCGGAAGACCTGGCGCATCCGCTGCTGCCCGCGGGCAAGGCTGTAGGCAATGATTTGAAGCTGGGAAGCGGCGAGCCCCAGCTGATTGTGATCAGCGGACCCAACATGGCGGGCAAGAGCACGTTCCTGCGCGGAGTGGGACTGAATGCGGTGCTGGCGCAGGCGGGCGCTCCGGTGCGGGCGAAGCGGCTGCGGATGTCGTCGCTCACGGTGGGGGCGTCGATCTGCGTGCTGGATTCGCTGGCCGGGGGCGTTTCGCGTTTCTATGCGGAGATTCAGCGGCTGAAGGTGCTGTCGGATCTGGCGGAAGGGGCGGCGCCGCTGCTGTTTTTGCTGGACGAATTGCTGTCGGGGACCAATTCGCACGACCGGTTCGAGGGCACGCAGTTTGTGGTGCGGGATCTGGTGCGGAAGGGAGCGATTGGTCTGGTGACAACCCACGACCTCGCGCTGGCAGCAATTCCGGAGACCATGGAGGGAGCGGCGCGGAACTGCCACTTCGAGGACGCGATTGAAGAGGGCAAGCTGAAGTTCGATTATCGGCTGCGGGCCGGGATTGTGCAGACCAGCAACGCGCTGAAGCTCATGCAGGCCGTGGGCCTGCATGTAGCGGATAGCGGTTAGCGGACAGCGTTCAGTGTTTTTCGTCGGCGGGTTGCCAGAGCTCGACGCGGTTGCCTTCGGGGTCGGTGATCCAGCCGAACTTGCCGTAGTCGGCGCTGTCGCGTTTGGGGTCGACCTGGACTCCGTCGGCCGCGAGCTGATCGAGGAGCTTGTCGAGGTCGTCGACCTGGAAGTTGATCATCGCGGGCTGCGTGGTGGGGAAGTAGGCGCTCTTCTCGGAGAAGAAGGCGAAAGCGATCATGCCGCGCTCGTGTTCGGCGGGAATAGAGAAAGAGCCCTGGCCCATCGGCAGGCCGAGGTGCTTCTCATACCAGGCGTAGAGGGCTTTGGGGTCGCGGGCGCGAAGGAAAACGCCGCCGATGCCGGTGGCTTGTGCCATGTTATTGCTCCTCCGAAAGTAATTTGCTGAGTGTTTGAGGGTGCTTCCGGCCGCGCTTTACTTCCCGCGCAGTGTTGGGGAGAACGCGCTCGGGCTTAGGCTGGCCGACGCGTACGCGGGCGTTGGCTTTCACGGCCTTGACGGTGGAGAAGGTTCGTTTTTTGGCGCGTTTCTTCGGCATTGTTTCAGTCCAGGGCGCGAACAACGGGCGGGCCGGGGAACCAGAATTGTGCGGGTCACAGATACAAATAGGCTGGATTTCGTGCCCGATAGCGGGACGGAGCGGCGGCCCGATTGTCCTACAAAATAGCATCCCGGGGTTGCGCGATGTGAAATACTTCCAGTGGAATCTTTTATTGGAGTCACGGGCCGATGGAAGAACGCGAATTTTTCGATGAAAAATCGGAGCTACGGAAGCACACGCTGACTTGCCCGCACTGCGGCCAGGCCGGCGAGTATGAGGTGCGGTGGCTGGTGCGGACACGGAAGGCGCAGGTTCCGCGGAATGCAGACGAACGGGATCGGGCGCGGTTCGCGAAGGCGCAGTCGTACATGGTGCGCCAGGACGATCTGGTGGGCTGCAAGAATATCCGGTGCCGGAAGCGGTTCGAAGTGACGAGCCTGCAGTCGGTGGCGTTTCTGCAATCGGCGTGACGAGCGGTAGCCGGTGGCCTGTAGCCTGTAGCTAACCTATGAGTCACGAAGGGATACGGCTGGTCAGCGCGGAAGAGGCGCGGCGCGGGGATGCGCCGGAGTTGCCGCGTGAGGCAGTGACGCCGGCGAAGGTGCGGGTGCAGCAGTCGACCGGCGAAGGCCTGGAGATTGAGTGGAAGGACGGGCATCGCAGCCGGTGGGGTTTTGCGTGGCTGCGGAATGCGTGTCCATGCGCGACCTGCCACGAGGAGCGCGAGGCCCAGGGGCGACGGCCGGGTGAGGGAAAGCCGAAGCCGGCGAATCTGCTGCCGATGTACCAGGCGCCGGCAAGGCCGGAGTCGGCGAGTCCCGTGGGCAATTACGCAATCAGCTTCAAATGGAATGACGGGCACGCGAGCGGGATTTATTCCTGGGATTATCTGAGACGGCACTGCCTTTGCGAGGAGTGCCAAAAGAGCGAGCGGACAGCGATCAGCGATTAGCGGTCAGAGGGTCGCGAGCATCACAATCCCGAGGGTCGGCCTCCGAGTTGATGCTCACGCTTCTCTTCCCTTTTTCGCGTCGAGAGCTGATGCGACCTTCGCGTAGAAGGCGGCGAGGTCTTCGGCGGGCCCCATCGTCAGGCGGCGGAAAATTTTCAACAGCGGATAGACGTGCGAGCCCGCGACGTCGAGGGCGGGCATGGCGAGGTCGTCGCCGGCATCGGAGCGTCCGGAATTGAGCTGGCCGGGGTAGACGGCCATGATCCATTCGCCTGGATATTTTCTGCGGAAGATTTCGCCGTAGTACGCGCCCCAGAGGCGAGTGGCTTCTTCCTGTTGGCGCTCGGGCACGGGTGTACGAGCGGAGAGCACGGTTTCGAGACGCGGAATCGAGTCCGGCGTGTAGTCCAGGGTCATGCCGTGATCGGCTGCAGCGAGGCGCACCGCCTCCTCGGCCCAGGCTTTCATCATCGCGTCGAGGGAGTCAAAGGATTGTTGCGAGAGCGGGCTGGCGCTGGTCATGCTTTCCCAGAGTACAGCAGGGAGAACGGGGGCCGGCAGGCATGGGACAGAATGCGCCCGGCCCATGTATCTTTGAGATTTGCGAGACAGTTTGCCGAGTTTTTTGCCGTTTGCCGGAGGTTTTGTCTGTTGAAGAGGACGTGGAGTGTTCGTCTGGTCGTGGCGGCTGCGGCCGCTGTGCTGTGTCTGATGGGAGCAAGGGCGGAAGGGCAGGTGGTGAGCCCGCCGCCAAATCCGCAGCTGCCGCCTCCGGCGCCGCTGGCGGGGGTCCGCTACGACTATCCGTGGGAGATTTACGGGGGGCCGGCGTATTTGCATTTCGACGCGGGGCCGAACCTGCACCAGGGGGCGAATCTGGGCGGGTTCGACGCACGGGCGGTGCGGGAGTTCACCCGGCGATGGGGCATCGGCGTGAATGTGCGCGGATACTACGGGACGAGCGGTGCGGCGCCGAACTGCGGGAGCTGTTCGGGAACCGGGCCGAACGCGGGGCCGATTACCGGACCGTTTGTGAGCGAGCATCTTTTCGTGGCGGGGCCGGAGTACCGGCTGGCGATGAATCCGCACGCGGCGATTATGCTGCATGTCTTCGCGGGTGGCGCCTATGGGAATTTCACGAGCGCTCTGGGCGGTCTTCCTCCTTCGGAGTTCGGATTCTTCGCGAACCAGCTCACGTTCGGCTCAGCTTTTGGTGGGTCGATCGATCTGAACCGATCGCCGAAGCTGGTGTTTCGGATTGCGCCGGATGGCACGCTGACGACCTATGGGAACGGGACCCAGGAGCATTTCGGGATTTCGGTGGGAGTGGTGTACCGGATGGGAAAGCAGTTTAAGAGATAGCGTTCAGGGACAGCGGACAGCGGCCAGAAAAACGGATGCGGGAGAAGATCACTTCTCCCGCATTTGTGTTTGTGGCTCTCGCCCTTTAGCCCAAGGAGGACATGTCGATGACGAAGCGGTATTTCACGTCAGCTTTAACGACGCGCTCGAAGGCTTCGTTGATTTGCTGGATGGGAATGACTTCGACGTCGGCGGTGATTCCCTTCTCCGCGCAGTAGTCGAGCATCTCCTGCGTCTCGGCCATGCCCCCGATGATCGACCCGGACCAGCTGCGGCGTTTGAAGAGGAGATGGCCGGGGAAGATGACGGGCGGCTTGTCGGGGAGACCGACCTGGGCGTAAGTGGCGTCGCGCTTGAGCGCTTCGAGGTAAGGGTTGATGTCGTGCGGAGCGGAGACGGTATCGAGGATGAAGTCGAAGGAGTTGGCCTGCTTCTTCATTGCAGTGGGATCTTTGGAGATAACGACCTCGTCGGCGCCAAGGCGTCTGGCATCGGCGATTTTGGATTCGGAGGTGGTGAACTGGACGACGTGCGCGCCGAAAGCGTGAGCGAATTTCAGGGCCATGTGGCCGAGGCCGCCGAGTCCGATGACGCCGACTTTTTTGTTCGGGCCGACTTTCCAGTGGCGCAGCGGCGAGTACGTCGTGATGCCCGCGCAGAGCAGCGGGGCGACACCAGCAGGATTCAGGTTCGGCGAGACGGTGTGGACGAAATGCTCGCCGGTGATGATGTTGTTCGAGTACCCGCCCTGGGTGAGGTCGCCGTACTTGTCCTTCTGGCCGTAGGTGAGGGTGATGCCGACTTCGCAATACTGCTCCTCTCCGGCTTTACAACTGGGGCAGGTGCGGCAGGAGTCGACGATGACACCGACGCCGACGAGATCGCCGGGCTTGAATTTTTTGACGGCGGAGCCGACGGCTTTGACCTTGCCGACAATTTCATGGCCAGGGACCATGGGGTAGACGGCGTTGCCCCATTCATTGCGGGCGGAGTGGATATCGGAGTGACAGACGCCGCACCACTGGATATCGACGTGGACATCGTGGTCGTGGAGTTCGCGGCGGGAAAATTTGAAGGGCGCAAGGGGGGTAGCGGCATTTTGCGCGGCGTAGCCGTGGGACGGTGGCATGAGTGATGGCTCCTCAGAAGTAAATATGCAACAGGGATGGTAGCGGATTCATGAATGGATCGCTATGCGGGACCCGTTCGACGCGTGCCTCACTTCGTTCAGTACTTGCTCCGGGCAGGCTCCATTTGACTCCCGGACTACGGCTCTTTTTCGATGGGTGCGTTGAGGACAGAATGGTCGAGGCCGCGAGCCTGGCGGTTGGGCTGGCCTTCGAGATCGAAGACGGTGACCTCGTTGGCTCCGGCGCGCAGCCAGGAGGCGGGAAGATAGAGTGCTTTTTGCGGGCCGACGTGCCAGAAGCGGCCGAGTGGGCGACCGTTGATCCAGACTTCGCCTTTGCCGAGTTCGCTGGTATCGAGAAAAGCATCGGCCGGATGATCGACAGAGAAAGTGGCGCGGTAGAAGCAGGGGCCGGAGCAGGGCTTATCGGAGTACGTGAGGGCGCCGGGATCGAGCATGGGCAGCGAGAGGTTGTCCCAGCCCGTGAGCGGCTTACCGGCGAGCGTGACACCGTTGAGCAGGCCGACGCGTTCGCCGGGGAGCGCAGGGCCGAAGTTCACGCGGCCGGTGTTCTCGACGAGGATGTCGAGGCGAGCGTGGGGGGTATCGATTTTGAGCGGCAACGAGGTCTGGTTCAGCCGACGGTCGATTGTGCCGGCGAGCTGGCCGTCCACGTAGACCTGCGCGTAGTCGTGAAGCGCGCCGATGGCGAGGTCGCCGGCGACGGGGCCGGCAACTGTGGTGCGATAGAGAATGTACCCGTAGGGCTGATCCATTTGCTCCATCGTCAGAGGCTGCTCGGAATGGAGCGGAGCGGGGAGGTTGTCCCAGAGTGAGGCGGCGCTCGTTAGGGCGAAGGCGGGGATGGTCATGACGGGGGGCACGGCGGGCGCAGGCGGCGGCCTGATGCCCGTGTCGCGCGCGATGACATCGCGGAAGAGGAAATACTTCGGCGTGGGGTGGCCGCTTTCATCGAGAGCCGCGTCGTAGTCGTAGCTGGTCACGTCGGGCTCATAGTTTTTGCCGTTGGAGTTGGCACCGTTCATCCAGCCGAAGCTGGTGCCGCCGTGAAACATGTAGATGCTGACCGAGTAGCCCTGGTGGAGCATCCAGTCGAGATCGTTGGCTTGCTGCTGGGCGTTGGTGTGGGCGTGCGGTGCGCCCCAGTGATCGAACCAGCCGTCCCAGTATTCCGAGTTGAAGAAGGGGCCGCGGGGGCGTTCCTGTTTGAGCAGAGCGAAGGACTTTTGCGCATCGCCAGGACCGAAGTTGATGCCGACGGGTAATTCCGGCAGGCTGCCGCGCGGAACTTCTTCGGCGCCGTCAGCAGTATAGAGCTGCGCTTTTGTGAATCCGGCATCAACGAGGTCGTGGTGGATCGCTTCCATGTAAACGTGGTCGTCGCCGTAGGAGCCGTATTCGTTTTCGACCTGGACGAGGATGATGGGCCCGCCGTTGCCGATCTGGAGGGGCGCCACTTCCCTGCCGAGACGCAGCAGCCAGGCGCGCGCCGCAGCGAGGAACTGCGGGTTGGTGGAGCGGACGACCATCGTTGGGTCTTTGAGCAGCCACGCGGGAAAGCCGCCGAATTCCCACTCGGCGCAGGAGTAGGGACCGGGGCGCAGGATGACGTACAGGCCTTCCTGCTGGGCTTCGCGAATGAATTCGACGATGTCGAGGTTGCCGGAGAAATCGTAGACGCCGGGGCGCGGCTCGTGAGCGTTCCAGAAGACGTACGTCGTAACGGCGTTCAGTCCCATGGCCTTCGCCATGCGGAGGCGGTCGCGCCAGTAGGCTCGCGGGATGCGCGCGTAATGCATTTCGCCGGAGATGATCTGGAAGGGCTTGCCGTTGAGGAGAAACTGGCCGTCGGCAACGCGGAACGAAGGCTGCTGGGCGCGCGCGGGGTGAAGGGACGCGAAGGCCAGCGCCAGAAGAGCAGCCTGAACAGCGAGACGAAGGAAAGCGTGTTTTCGGGGAGTTTTCATTCCGGTTAGGGATTATAAGTGCGTGAAGCAGCCGGTGAGCTACGGTGTGACGCAAAATTCCGTTCAGGACCGGTCGAGGTCCGAGCTCCGCCGCACCCACACGCCCGCTCGCTCCAACTCCGCGTCCATCCTGGCGACCGACTCCTCGACGTCAATTCCCCGGCAGGCATCGCGGATCACCACCGCCTCGAAGCCGCAGCGCCGCGCATCGAGGGCGGAAAAGCCGACGCAGAAGTCATAGGCCAGGCCCGCGAAGAACATCCGCTCGAGCCCGCGCTCCTGGCAATAGCCTGCCAGACCGGTGGGCGTGGTGTGGTCGTTCTCGAAGAATGCTGAGTACGAATCGATCTCTCTGCGAAATCCCTTGCGCAAAATCAACTCCGCCTGCGGCAGCGCGAGCGTTGGATGGAGTTCGGCACCGCGTGTCCCCTGCGCGCAATGATCGGGCCACAGCCGCTGCTCGCCGCCTGCGTGTTCCACCACTTCCAGGGGCTTCTTCCCCGGCCAGCTCGAGGCAAACGAGCAATGACCCTGGGGATGCCAATCCTGGGTGAGGACGATATGTTCAAAGCGCGGCGCAATCCGATGAATCACCGGGATCACGGCGTCTCCCTCGGGAACCGCCAATGGACCGCCTGCACAAAAGTCGTTCTGCACATCGACAACAATGAGCGCGTCGCGGGTTGTGATCTCCATGTGCGGCTATTATCCCTCGGGCGGTGCTACAACTGGAGGCAAGACGCCATGCCTGCCCTTCACCGCATCCTGCCTGCACTTCTGCTGCTGTGCTGCTTCCCGCTTCCGCCGTCCTCACAAAATCCCGCACCCGCACAGAGCGCCGGCGCGCCAACTTCGAAAGCAATCCAGGTTCCGGGCGGCAAAGCCTCGTCCACCCAGGCTGCGAATCCGGCCCAGCCCACAGCCGCTCCTGAATACAGCGATCCCTGCGCAGCCAACGCCACTACCGTCGACTTCGACACCTGCTACGCGGATCTGTTCAAGCTGACTGACCAGGATCTGAATCATCTCTACCGCAACACGCTGCTGGCGTTCGAGGCCGAGGTCGCGGATGCATACAAACGCTCGGACCAGAGCCAGCTGGGCTACGATGCCACCGCGATCGGCGACCTGAAAGCGGCTCAGGCAGCGTGGATTCAATACCGCGACCTCGAGTGCCGCGCCGCGGGCCAGCAGCTGCAGGGCGGATCGATCCAGCCCATCGTGGTGAACAAATGCATGATTCTGGTCACGCGGCATCGCATCGATGACATCCGCGCTGCCTACGAAATTGGCGGTCGCAATCTCGAATAGATCGCGCCGCTACTGTCCCTTCAGCTTGCGGTTGAAGAAGTCAGCCTCCAGTGAGTACGCGGTAATCCAGCTCCGGTGGAGAAGGAATCCGTGAATCTCATCCGGAAAAACATGTTCCTCAAACGGCGTTCCCTGGGCGCGCAACGCTGCCGCCAGGCGCACGGTCTGCGAAAACTGCACGTTGCGGTCGTCGTCGCCCTGCATCAGAAGCACCGGCGACTTCCATGTCTTCACCGAGGCCAGCGGCGACGATTCCCAGGCAATGCGGGCGGCCTGCTGGTCGGAATCCGGATTGTATTTCGGCTGCCAGTTCTCCAGTTCCAGATTCCAGTCGTGCACGCCATGGAAATCGACACCCGCTGCAAACAGATCCGACGCCCGCGACAAGGCCAGCGCCGTCAGATAGCCGCCATAGCTGCCGCCCCACACGCCGATCTTCGCGCCATCCACATCCGGACGGCTGCGCAGGTACAGTCCCGCTCCCTGCACATCGTTGAACTCGCTCGCGCCGGCCGCACCATAGTTCAGCGCCTCGCGAAAATTCAGGCCGTAGCCGATCCCGCTGCGGTAATTCACCGACAACACGATGTATCCCAGGCTGGCCAGGTACTGGTTCATCCCGTACGCGTCGGAGTAGTAGTCCATGTAATGCCAGCCGAGGAGCATCTGGCGGCGCGACCCGCCGTGAAAGAAGATCAGCGCCGGATGCCGCTCCACCCCAGCGAGCGAGCTCGCCGTGGAACCCGGACGTTTGCCGTCCTGCGCTGACGCGGGAACAAACAGCTGCCCATGGATTTTCATTCCGTCCGCCGCGGAGATTATGACCTGCTGTGGCGTAATCATCCTGGCTGCGGGAAATTCCGACGGGATCAATTGCGGCGCCAGATCCCTGAGCTCTCCGCCAGCTCCGACCACAGCAGGCCGAATCGGCACTTTCGCATCGGCACGCAGCACCGCAACCGTCCCATCGGGCGCAATCGCCGGCATGACCTCGAGTCCATCCCCGTGGGTGAGCTGGCGAGGCGAGCCGCCGTCGGCGCTGACCTGCCACAAATGCCGGCGGTCGATGTCGTCCTGATTTGACGAATAGACCAGCGTCTTTCGATCCCTGTTGAAGGCCACATAGTCCACTTCAAACTCACCCGGCGTCAGCTCCGTCGCCGTGCCGCCACTGTCTGCGACCGAATACAGATGCAGCCACCCACTGCCTTCCCACGGAAAAACAATGTGGCTGTCTGCGCTCCAGTACAGTTGCTGCGCTTCGGTTTCCGTGGGGTGAAATACGCTGCCCGGCCCGTCGGCCGCGCGCCAGATCTCGTGCCCCACACCGGTCTTCGCATCGGCCACATGCAGCGACCATGGCTGCGCGCTCCGCCGCGGCTTGAAATCGATCCCCGAGGTATCGGGAGGAATGCGCACAAATGCGACGCTGTGGCTATCCGGCGACCAGACCGGATCGCGATCGATCTCCGTCGATGGATCGAGGTACCTGAGCGACTGATCGGCAAACGCATAAACGGCTACAAACGCATGGTCCCCGCGATTCGTGGTAAACGCGAGGTACTTGCCATCCGGCGACCAGAGCAGCGAGCCCAGCTCACCGCGCTCGTGCAGCAGCTGTACCGGTTTCGCGTTCGCATCCCGCAAATCCAGGGTCCAGATCTGATCCTTGTCCAGATAAGCCACGGTTGCGCCATCCGGAGAAACCGCCGGCTCCCGTCCCTCCGCCAGCTTGCGCGCCTCGCCGCCGTGCACTCCGACCATCCAGATGTCTTCTTCCAGGCCCTGCGGCAGCAGCGCCGGATTGGCTGCCGGCTTCTCGGGAAACTCAAAGTCGCCGCCGCGCACATAAAGGATCTGCTCACCATCCGGCGTCCAGGCGATATCCCCAACATCCACGCCATCATCGGCATCGTCGTTGGTCACGCGATGCACCGTGAACGCCGACCCGCTCGCTTCGGCCACCCAGATGTTGCGCTTGCCTTCCTGATTCGCGATCCACAGGAAGCGGCCTCCCGCGGGCGCCGCCTGTAGTGCGGAGCTGAAAGGCGCGCTCAGCACCTGTTCGAGGGTGAAACTCTGCGCCCCCGCGCCCAGCGAGAAAAGGCCAAGCCACACAGCGACCGCAATGCGTCGGATCATCTTTGTCCTCGATAAAAGAGATTGGCCCATTATCCGGACGAAGCCGTCCGATTTCAAATGCAGCGGTTCTATACTCAGCAGTTGTGAGCACGCCGTCCAGCCCGCAGCAGAAGCCGGAACGCCAACTCGGGTTGTCGTTCGAATCGGCGCCGTCGCCGGTTGCGCGCCGCATCTGGAAGGTGGGCGACCTTGTCAGCGACGTGCGCCTCCACGTGGAGCGCGCGTACGGCGATCTGTGGGTTGAAGGAGAAATCTCGAACCTGCGGCCGGCGCCCTCCGGCCACATCTACTTCACGCTCAAGGATGGCGAGGCACAGCTGCCTGCCGTGCTCTTCCGCAAGCAAGCCTCCCTGCTGCGCTTTCGCCCCGCCGACGGACTGCATGTCCTGGTTCGCGGCAAGATTTCCATCTACGAACAGCGCGGCCAGATGCAGCTGGTCGCGGAATTCCTCGAGCCGGTGGGCGCCGGATCTCTCCAAATCGCTTTTGAGCAACTGAAGCAGCGGCTTGAGGCGCGCGGACTCTTCGATCCCGCGAGCAAGAAGCCGCTGCCGGCTTTCCCGCACTGCGTCGGCATCGTCACCTCGCCGACCGGCGCGGTGATTCGCGACTTCGTCAACATCGTCAATCGTCGCCACGCCGGTTTGCATGTTCTGCTCTACCCCGCGCTCGTGCAGGGCGAAGCCGCGGCCGCCGAAGTCGCCGCCGGCATCGCGTACTTCAATCGCAGCCGTACCGCCGACGTCATCGTCATCGCGCGCGGAGGCGGATCGCTGGAAGACCTGGCCCCGTTCAACTCCGAATTTCTGGCAGAATCCATCTTCCACTCGGAACTCCCCATCATCTCCGCGGTGGGTCACGAAACCGACTTCACCATTGCCGACTTCGTCGCCGACCTCCGCGCCCCGACGCCCTCAGCCGCCGCGGAACTGGTCACCTCGGCCCTGCATAACATCGCCGATCGCGTGTACACCCTTGACCAGCGTCTTGTTCGCGCGGCGCGCTACCGGCTGATGCAGGCAACGAACACCTTCGGCCGCGTGCGCGTCGAGTCGATCCTGATCCGCGAGCGCGATCAGCTGCGCCGCCGGCAACAGCGCGTCGACGACCTCACCCTCCGCCTGGAATCGCAGTGGCGCGCTCGCTGTCGCCGCCTGGCCGATCAACTGCAGCATTTCTCCGCGCGGCTGCTGCGCCAGGATGTCGTCGCGCGCACCCGTCTTGCCGGTGAGCGGCTCGCCTCGCTTGAAGCCCGTATCGTCCGGGCGCAGCGCGACCATCTCCGCAGCTTTCGGGATCGCCAGGGAGCGATCACGCGCCAGCTTGCCGCACTTTCGCCGCTGGCCGTGCTCAGCCGCGGCTATGCGCTGGTATACGACGACCGCGGCGTGCTGATAAAAGATACAGAGAACATCACAGAAGGCCAGTCGATCGTCACCCGCCTCGCTCGCGGTCGTATCCGCAGCCGGGTCAGTCACGTCGAGAAGGATAGCCAGGGTTCATGAGAAAGCTGTTTGGCACAGACGGTATTCGCGCGGTCGCCGGAGAAGCGCCGCTCGATGTAAAGACAATTCATGCCGCGGGCCTCGCCCTCGCCCATCAGCTGAACGGTTCTCCTCAGCATCCGCGCGTCCTGCTGGGGATGGACACGCGCGAATCCAGCGACTGGATCGCGGCCACCATCGCTGCCGGCCTCACCGAGGGTGGCGCTCGCGTCGAAAGCGCCGGTGTTGTCACCACCCCCGCCATCGCATACCTTGCCCGGCAGCAGGGATTCTCCGCGGGTGTCGTCATCTCCGCCTCGCACAATCCATGGCAGGACAACGGCATCAAGGTGTTCGGCAGTGACGGTTTCAAATTGCCGGACGAAACCGAGCTCCGCATCGAAGCCGAGATTTTCCGCCGTCTTGAGAATCTGGAGTCACCGACCGCCGGCCCGGCTCCCCCGATCAATGAAAAGTACCGCATGGAATACGAGCAGTTCCTGCGCGCTGCTTTCCCCGGCCTGAATCTCAACGGGCTTCGCGTGGTGCTCGACTGCGCCAACGGAGCGGCTTCCGCGATCGCTCCCGAGCTGTTCGCCCATCTGGGCGGGACGATCCATCTCACCCACGCGGCTCCCGACGGACGCAACATCAACGCGCAATGCGGAGCGCTCCACCCGGAGGTGGTCGCTGCCGAGACGAAGAATCTCGGGGCCGATCTCGGAGTGACCTTCGATGGCGATGCGGACCGGGCTATGTTCGCCGATGCGCACGGGAAGGTCGTCAATGGCGACGCCATCATGCTGCTGGCCGCCCGCGACATGAAGCAGCGTGGCTTGTTGCGCAACTGCACGGTGGTCGCCACCACCATGTCCAACATGGGCCTGGAAGCGGCTCTGCGGCGCGACAGCATCCGTATGCTGCGCGCTCCGGTCGGCGACAAATATGTGCTGGAGCGGATGCAGCAGGAGCAGGCGTCGCTCGGTGGCGAACAGTCCGGGCACATTCTCTTCCCGCATCTGGCGACCACCGGGGATGGACTGCTCACCGCCCTCGTCGTTCTTGATGTGGTACGCCGTGCCGGTCGTGCGCTGCACGAGCTGATCGCCGACCTGAAGGTCTTCCCGCAGGTGATCGTCAACGTTCGCGTTCGCGAGAAGAAGCCGCTCGACCAAATCGCCACAGTCACGGATACAATTCGAGCCGCGGAAGCGGAGCTGGCCGAATCGGGCCGGGTGGTGGTGCGCTACTCGGGAACCGAAGCTCTCGCGCGCGTCATGATCGAAGCCGAGTCCGAAGAAGCGATGCGCCGCCACGCCGACCGTATCGCCGCCGCCATCCAGGCGGAACTGGGCGCCTGATCCGGTCTGTCCCAAAATGGGACGGACGCCTTGTACCACGCAAAGAAATGGCGGCGAATCCCGGCCAGCCTGGCGCTATACTGACCACGAAGTAGTTCCCGGAAGGAGGTGCACCTCCCGGGAGGTTCGTGCTACTTCATCAGCAGCACGAAGACCACCAGGATCACGATTGCCATCACAAAGCGCCAATCAATGGCGAATGTGATGGCAATTCGTGTCCAGGACGCTTTTTTGTCCAAGAGCCCTGCCTCCTTGATCGGAACGGCCCGCAGGTCGCTTTCGGCGTACTGCGGACCGTCGGCTCGGTCTTCTGAGCCGATTTCCGGCCTTGCCGATTGCACCCTTTGTCAGGAGGCGGGCTCAGTTTAGGTCGACGAGCGATTCAGTCAACCTCGCGCCAGCCATTTTCCGAGCGAAAAGTAACGTTCCTTCCGGGCGACTACAAATCCCGCCAGTTCGCGCCTACGCCCACGTCCGCGACCAGCGGCACGCTCAGTTCGACCACATGCTCCATCTCGTGCTGCACCATCTCGCTCATGGCTGCAACTTCATCTTCCGGCACATCGAACACCAGCTCATCGTGCACCTGGAGCGTCATGCGCGACTGCAGCTTCTCCTTTGCCAGCCGCTGGTCGATGCGGATCATGGCCAGTTTGATCAAATCCGCTGCCGTTCCCTGCAAGGGCGTATTGATCGCCGTGCGCTCCGCGAAGCCACGCTGATTCGCATTCCGGCTCTGGATATCGGGGATCGGTCGCACCCGTCCGAACATCGTCCGCACCTTTTGCTCGCGGCGCGTCTCCTCCAGCATCCGATCGATGTAGGCCCGCACGCCGGCATAGCGCTCGAAGTAGGTTTCGATGTACAGCCGAGCCTCATGCTGATCGATACCCAGCTGAGCTGCGAGTCCAAAGGGAGAAATGCCGTAGACGATGCCGAAGTTGACCGCCTTGGCTCGATTGCGCGTCTCCTTACTCATCGTCTCCGCGGGAATCCCAAACACCTCCGCCGCGGTCAGCGTGTGAATATCCTGGCCCGTCTGGTAGGCCTTGACCAGCAGCGGATCGGCCGAGAAATGCGCGAGCAGCCGCAGCTCAATCTGCGAATAGTCCGCTGACAGCAAGACGCATCCGGGCGCGGCAATGAACGCAGCGCGAATCTCGCGGCCCAGTTCGGTCTTGATGGGAATGTTCTGCAGATTCGGATTGGTCGACGACAGCCGGCCCGTCGCCGTGCCTACCTGATTGAATGTCGTATGCACGCGGCCTTCGCCGTCGGCCAGCAACGGAAGGGAGTCGGCGTAATTCGACTTCAGCTTCGCCAGCTGCCGATATTCGAGCACCAGCCGCGGGACGTCGTTGTGGCCGGCGAGTTCCTCCAGCACATCCTGCGCCGTCGAAATGACCTTGCCCTTGCCGTACTTCAGCGGGCGCGGCAGTCCCATCCTGTTGAACAGCACATCGCCCAGTTGCTTCGGCGAATTGATGTTGAAGCGCTGCCCGGCGAGCGAATAAATTTCTTCGCCCACGCGCTGTATTTCCTTCGACAAGCTATCCGACATCCGCGATAGTTCCGCAGAATCGATACGGACGCCTGCCTTTTCCATCTCCAGCAGCACGGGCACCAGGGGCAGATCGATATCCTCATACACGCGGCGCTCCTCGAGCGCATCCACCTCTTCGCGCATGATCCTGGTCAATCCATGGGTCAGATATGCCGCTTCGGCCAGCGCGCGATCCCCGGTCTCGCGCGGAGGGCCGCCTCCAAACCGGGCCGCGACATCGCCCAGCCGATGCGTGGCATGCGTCGGATTGATCAGGTAGGAGTAGAGCATCACGTCGTCGGTTGCGCCGTGCAGAGCAACGCCGTGGGACTCCAGAACGCGGATGGCCGCCTTCAGATCATGCACACGCTTCGGAACCTTCACGTCTTCCAGCAAATCCTTCACCGCATCGAGCTCCGCCAGCAGCGCGCCATCGGTCCCGGCCGCTACGCCGATTCTGCATACTGCGGCTGCCGGAGCTGTCGCACACTGCGCCTCGGCCTCATCCACCAGATCCAGCAGCGACATCGTCTTCAGTTCCGGCTCGCGCTCCTCCAGCGCCTCCGACTCCTGCTCGCTCACCTGCTCGGCCACGGCTTCCAGTTCTGATGCCGGCAGCGCCAGCGCAAATCCGTCCTTCCGCGCCTGCTGCGCGAACGCCGCGATTTGCTGCGCCGTCGGCTCCAGCACATAGTCGATGGCCGTGGTCGATACTGCCGGAGCCAGATCGCGCAACAGCGTCGTGAATTCCAGTTCCGTAAACAGCGTGCGACAAGCCTCTGTGTCGGGTTCCTGGGTGCGCATTGCATTCAGATCGAACAGGAGCGGCACCTCGCAGTGAATCGTCACCAGTTCCTTGCTCAACAGCACGGCTTCGCGATTATTCTGTAACGATTCCCGGTACGTTTTCCGTTTGATCTCTTGCGCGCGATCGAGCGCTGCCTCCACCGTTCCAAATTGCTGGATCAGTTCCACCGATCCCTTGTCGCCAATCCCGGGAGCGCCCGGTATGTTGTCGATCGAGTCGCCGCGCAGCGCCATCACGTCAATCACACGTTCCGGCGGCACGCCCAGCGTCTCGATCACTTTCTCGCGATCCAGCACCAGATTGTCTTTGACCGGATTGAGGATTTTCACGCGATCGTTCACCAGCTGCATCATGTCCTTGTCGTTGGAGACGACAAACACCGGATGCCCTGCCTGCGCGGCCCGGGTCGCGAGCGTCCCGATCACATCGTCGGCCTCAAATCCCTGCGCCTCGAGAATGGGAATGCGAAAGGCCTCCAGCGCTCGCCGCACGTAGGGCAACTGCTGCGCCAGGTCGGGCGGCATCGCCTCGCGCTTCGCCTTATACCCGCCGGTTTCCACGGCCTCGAATTTCTGGGTCTCCGCACTGAACTTTTTCACCGTCATGCCGCGCGCGCGCTCGTCGCGAAACACCGGACCGCTGACGTCGAAGACCGCAGCAAAGTACTCCGGTTTGAAATCGTTGCGGAGCTTATTGAGCATATTGATGAACACATAGGTCGCCGCCGTCGGCACGCCCGTCCGCGTCGACATGGGCCGCGACCGCTGCATCGCGTGATACGCGCGAAAGATGAACGACATTGCGTCCAGCAAAAACACAGTGGGTTGCGTCGATTGTTCAGCCACGAATTCGAGTGTATCCCTTCGCTGCTGCCTTCTCGGACCATGAATCCGGTGCTGACAAGCGTCCTCGTGGGTTGCCGCTATAATTTCCCGAACGGAGAATCATTTATGACGCGTCGCCTTTTGCCGCTCGCGCTGGCCGCGGCCTTTTCTTCCGCGTGTTTCGCGCAATCCGCTCCTGCTTCCGGTGAGAAACCTCTGGCTGCGATCCCTTATTCGCCGAGCCTCGACGTTGCCGACATGGACCGCACCGCCGACCCCTGCGCCGACTTCTACCAGTATGTCTGCGGCGGCTGGATGAAGAACAATCCCATCCCACCCGATCAGGCCTCGTGGAGCGTGTACGCGAAACTCGGCGAGAACAACCGGCAGTTCCTGTGGGGCATTCTGGAAGAAGACGCGAAGCTCACGCAGCGCACGCCCGCGCAGCAGAAGATCGGCGACTACTATGCCGCCTGCATGAATACCGATGCGATCAACGCACGCGGCCTCGCGCCGCTGCAGCCGGAGCTCGACCGCATCGGGGCCATCCATGACCGCGACGGCCTCTCTGTCTTTATCCGCGAAGGGGCGGACCAGCGCGGTCTTTACTTCCTGAACGCCGGCGCCGAGCCCGACCCCAAAAACGCGGGCATGATGATCGTCGCAATCGAGGCGGGCGGCCTCGGGCTGCCCGACCGCGATTACTACACGAAGACCGATGCGAAAAGCCAGGACATTCGCCAGCACTTCGTCGCCTACATGGCGCACCTGCTGGTGCTGGCTGGAGAGGCGCAGGGGCAGGCCGATCAGGATGCCGCCGCCACGATGAAGATCGAGACTGCTCTCGCCAGCGCATCGCTGACCCGCGTCGAGCGCCGCGACCCCTACAACACATACCACCCCATGAAGATTGACGCGGTAGACTCGCTCGCCCCCGCGCTCGCACTTGGCGCTTATCTCCATCAGGAACATATCCCCGATTCCGTCCT
>Ga0206808_1111_pt1 | contig 20593 bp, 14 predicted proteins | sample Alteio_BWOrgCont_58_FD_152899 | JGI IMG/M metagenome (GOLD analysis project Ga0206808, IMG submission 152899) | Enriched cells from forest soil in Barre Woods Harvard Forest LTER site, Petersham, Massachusetts, United States -... | ecosystem: Environmental > Terrestrial > Soil > Temperate forest >...
GCAGATCAAAAAGCAGTTCGGCGCCGACGCCGACGAGGTGCTGAAATACTATCCCGGCAACACCGACGAAGAGGCCCAGCGCTCGCAGGTCCGCATGAGCCGCGACCAAACTTTCGCCATGTCGGGTTTTAAATGGATCACCCTGCAAAGCGAACAAGGCAAGGCGCCCATCTACGCCTACAATTTCCAGCGCAAACTGCCCGCCACCCCCGACTATGTAAAATATGGCGCCTTCCATACCGGCGAAGTGGCCTATGCCCTCGACGACCTTAAATTTTTAAACCGCCCCTGGGAAGCTGCCGATCAGCCCCTTGCCGACCTGATGTCGGACTATTGGGTAAACTTCATAAAAACCGGCAATCCTAATGGCAAAGGCTTGCCCGAGTGGCCCAAATACAATAACAAAACCCAGCAGGCGATGGTATTTAATACCACCAGCGGTAAGCAGGTCCTCCCGGATAAGGATGCGTTGAAGTATATGGTGAGCAGAGCAGAGGCGGGTGGTGAGTAGGCAGTAGTGAATTGTGAGTGGCAGTAGCAGTTCATGGTTCATAGCCGAAGGGGAGTTGGCAGTGGTGAATGGTGAGTGGCAGTGGCAGTGGCAGTTCACGGTTCATAGCTGAAGGGGAGTTGGCAGTGGTGAATGGTGAGTAGGTGAATGGTGAGTGGCAGTAGCAGTGGCAGTTCACGGTTCATAGCTGAAGGGGAGTTGGCAGTGGTGAATGGTGAGTAGGTGAATGGTGAGTGGCAGTGGCAGTAGCAGTGGCAGTTCATGGTTCATAGCCGAAGGGAGTTGGCAGTGGTGAATTGTGAGTAGGTGAGTGGTGAGTGGTGAGTGGCAGTGGCAGTAGCAGCGTCAGTTCATAGCTGAAGAGGAGTTGGCAGTGGTGAGTAGGTGAATGGTGAGTGGCGGTGGCAGTTCACGGTTCATAGCTGAAGGGGAGTTGGCAGTGGTGAATGGTGAGTAGGTGAGTGGTGAGTTTTTCAAAACCCAAAATTCGCGATAGTGATGGCAGCGGATACCGGCCGGGAATGAGTAGCAGTGGCAGGATATAGTGGCAGTAGGGTTATTGTAGGAAGAGAAGCGCATAAGGCCTGCAGGCGTATGAGCGTACAGCACGGGCCGCAGGCATCGCCCAAAATTACGTCGCAATAACTATCGTTGTTATATTTCCCAATCGACTCAATCAACACTTCTGATCACGACAATTTATAAATCAATCGACCCTACCTAAAAAAGATATTCATCCAAATTATCAAACCTGATAAATGAAACAACACTATTATATAAGACTAATATAACCGTACCAAACCACCCCGAGCGACCATTTAACCTTCATCACCAAAAAACAAAACTCAATAAAATCAATCCACCCACGTAAAACTTTACATTAACTAAATCCAAACGTTATAGCTCCCAAAAATTCGACCGAAAACACACAATCTTCAATCATCAAACGCCACCAACTCAAAACCTAAAAGTCGACATCCATATCCCAAAACAACGGCTCACCCAATCAAACTAACCAACTAATTCCACCAACTCCCAACGTCCCAACAAAAAACTAATTCAACCCAATCAACTTAATAAACCAATTCACTACATTGCATTACCAATATATAACCAACCATGTCTGACAGAAGAAAATTTCTAAAACAATTAGGGGGTACCATAGCCCTTAGTTCCGCCTCGCTCACCGGTTTTGCCGCGATGGAGGACCACGAAAGAAGAATTTTACAGGCCGAAAAACGGACCGGCCCCAATGATAAAGTACGCTTTGCCACCATCGGCATGGGCATTATGGGCTATAACGACACCCGCACCGCCCTGGCCTGCCCCGGTACCGAGCTCGTCGCCTGCTGCGACCTGTACACCGGCCGCCTCGACCATGCAAAGGAAGAGTTCGGCGCCAATATCGTCACCACAAAAAACTACCACGAGATCCTCGACCGCAAGGATATCGACGCCATTATCATCGCCACCAGCGACAACTGGCATAGCACCATTGCCGAGGCCGCCATGCGCAAGGGTAAGGCTGTTTACAGCGAAAAACCCATGGTGCATTACATCAGCGAAGGCCTCAACGAGATAAAAACCCAGCAGGAAACCAAAGCCGTTTTCCAGGTGGGCAGTCAAAGGGTGAGCAGTATTGCCTTTAAAAAGGCGAAGGAACTGTACCAGGCCGGCGCCATCGGGCAGATCAACTCCATCGAAGCCTCCTTTAACCGGCAGGATCCCCTGGGCGCCTGGCAATATACCATCCCACTGGACGCCTCGTTGCAAACGGTCGACTGGGAGCGCTACCAGGCAAAGGAAAAAATCAAACGCGCCTACGACCCCAACCGCTTCTTCCGCTGGCGCAATTACCGCGAATACGGCACCGGCGTGGCCGGCGACCTGTTTGTGCACCTGCTTTCGGGCATTCATTTTATCACCGACTCCAAAGGGCCGGACAAGATCTATTCCATCGGCGGCACCTATTACTGGAAAGACGGCCGCAACGTACCGGATGTGATGAGCGCCGTGATCGAATACCCGCATACCAAAGAGCATCCCGCTTTCCAGTCTATCCTGCGCGTAAACTTCATCAGCGGCGACGGGGAGCGCACCACCACCAAGATCATCGGCTCCGAAGGGGTGATCGACCTATCCAACGAGGGCGACGGCTTCATCATCCGCAAAAACAAAATGGCCGTTGCGCCGGGCATCGGCGGCTGGGACTCGCTCACCACCTATACCAACGATATGCAAAAGCAATTGCTCGACGCCTATAACCAAAAATATTCCGCCGCCGATAAGCAGCGCCCCGACCTGCCCGGCGTCACCTACCAGGCGCCCCAGGGCTACAACGCCAATATCGATCACATGAACAGCTTTTTAGATGGCATGCGCCTCGGCAAACCCATTGTGGAAGATGCCGTTTTCGGTTTCCGCGCCGCCGCCCCCGCCCTGGCCTGCAACGAAAGTTATTTCCAGAACAAGGTGCTGCATTGGGATGCGGAGAAGATGATGCTGGTGTAGATCTGCGGATGTGCAGATTTTAGATGTGAGATATGAAATATGAGATGGCAGAATAAGGCCGAAGACCCACATGAAAACAGCGCCGTAGGTGCCAAATATCGGTAGGATTCATGATTCATGGCCGGAGGGTCGTTGTTAGAGGTGCAGATGTGCAATTTCACATGGAAGGTTCCGAACAAACATCTATATATCCGGCGCTGTAGGTGCCAAATATCAGTAGAAATTGGACAAAAAAGGAATAGCGAGCCCCGATTGCTATCGGGGTACGCAACATAACCCGGCGGCATTTACGCTAATGCATTGCGGATGTTCCGTACCTACGGCACGGTTTTATTGCTTGTGAATTTCTCTACCGATATTTGACCCCTAACGAGGTCGGTGCTTAACGAAATGATATTGCCCATCGGGACGGCTGTTGGAGAAAAAATCGCATGCGGTTCTACCGATATTTGACCCCCGACGGGGACTTCTTTTGTAATCGTTATTATCCATCGTGGTATTATCAAAAAAGCATATCGACGCCAAATTATTCACCCAACGGCGCCGTAGGTGTCAAACGTTTGTAGAAATAATAGAAAAAAACGATAGCGGCCGGTTGTTATCGGGGTACGCAACCTAACCCGGCGGCATTTGCGCTAATGCATGGCGGATTTTCTTATGCCCCCGCCTGCAAAATAAACCCCGGCTTTCAAAATGTTGACAAAAACCCGCATATTTAGACATGGAAGTACCTTACGGCGGCCGCGCCATCATCAACGAATTTTATAATGGCGTGGACATAACCATACCGGCGAAAAAAAATTGGTTTATCATCGTGTTCCTTTGCTTTTGGCTTTGTGGATGGCTGATAGGCGAGATTATGGTGCCAACAACCTTTTTTCATTCTGGGAAGGACGGACTATTCGATCTTTTTCCCCTGGTATGGCTTTGCGGATGGACCGTGGGCGGGGCTTTTTGCCTGGCCACCTTGTGGTGGAACCTGGCCGGCAAAGAAATGATCAGCATATCGGCAGGGGTGCTTAAGATCACAAAAAAAGGAAGCATAGCTCCCACCAAAAGCTACGACCTCAACGAAGCCCGTAACTTTCGGGTATGGGAAGAGCCCGACAACAACTTTGGCTTTGGCACCCGGCGTACCTCAATGGCGCCGTGGAATGTTGGCGCAAACGGCACGATCAAATTCGATTATGGCCTGAAAACGGTAAAATTTGGCGACAGGCTATACCAGGCCGAAGGCGAATATATCCTGCAGCGCCTGGCCGATAAAAAGCTGATCAATTTAACGTAGCAGGGTATGCGTTGGGAACCAATGCGAAATAAATTGTTTCCGATTTCAAGCTGTGCGCCCTTTTCGATGGCTATCATCTTACCGAAGCCGGCAAAATGGTCCGAATCGTCGGACCGGGTGTTTTCACAAGTTTTTTCTGCGTTATCTGTTACATTCGGAAGGGTTACACATTTGGTATAAGCCTCTATTTTCAGAAAATTTCATTTTTTGCAGGTGAACGGTGCAGACGGGAACAATACTCAATATGTCAAAGAACTAATTATCAGTTATTTACGGCTGATTTTTGGAGGAAAAGCAGGGTGTTATTGCGCTTTTTTGCTTGTGGATTGATAGTGGCTGATGGTGATTTGCTTGTGGTTGATAGTGGTTTGCTTGTGGTTGATGGTGATTTGCTTGTGCTTGAAGGTTGATGGTGGCTTATTTTTCGGAGTTCCTCACCGGTTTTTTTTGAGCGGCGTGCAGGAGGGCTAGCGCCGTTCTTGACGGGTCGTTCATATTCAAAGGCGTTCAGGAGGTCGCGTCCCCCAGGTTCACGGCCTCCCTGGCCGGGCATCGGCAGACCGGGAATTTTGCCGGCCTACAAAAATGATTTAATATACTGATCCATCCATTTGGACATCTCAACGGCTTTTTCGTGGTCGACCGCGTTAATAAAATACATTAGTGCTTTACAAACATCCACCGTTTGGGACAGGGATGCTGCCCCTTCCAGATCTTTAATATTTTGTACCAGTTTGTTTCGGATAACGCTTTCTTTGGAATCTGCGAATTGTTTACCCTCGGGCTTTTCGCGGATGCTGGCATTGAGCTGGATCAGTTCATCGAGCATGTTGGCCTGTTGCTCCTCGCGCGTGAGGACGAAGTTGCGCTGGAGTTTTTTCCATCCGCCCTCAGCCACCCAGTGGCTAACGGTATTGGCGTGGACGCCTGTTTTAACACTTACTTGCTCCATTGTTAGCCTGTCCCTGGTAAACAGGATTTTGGCGTAGTCTTTTAGTTTGGTTAATTCATCATTGGTGTATGGGTTCATATGGCTTTTGTTGTTGTTTTGTGGTGCTGTTTCGTCGTTAGCCCTGAGCCGGGCGTTCTTTAGCCGGATTTGTTCAATTATGGATAAATGCATTGCGATTTGATATTAAACACCTGTCATTCTAGAATAAAGTATCCGGGTGAACAGTTCTATCCGGGAACCGCTACAAAAGTGTAGTGTTATTTTGGCGAAAAAAAATCGGGTTTTCGGGACGTTACACTACGAGTTAGCTGACGTAACACTATGAGTTAGCTAACGAAAACTTGCCGGGACCGTTGATGGAGTTGATTTTTATAATTCAGCTGATTGATATTCAAGTAGTTGGCGCGATGAATGCGCAGTTTATTTTGCGTTAGACATCGGGAATTTCTTCGCCAAAATATGGGTATAAAAATTAGCCGTATTGTTGCGTTATGGCCGATGTGGATTGTCTGAACCAGGATTGCTCTCGTGTTGTGATTTTTTTAAGGTGTTCGCGAGGGCTGTGCCGTTTTTAGGATTTGTGGATTACCTCCGGTGAGGGCTTCGCCGTTTTAAGATTTGGGGGGCTGTACCTCTTTAGATTTTGCCAGATGCGCAAATTCTCCTTTTATAGCTTCGTAAATCCCTTTTCTAAAATTTTGCTGTTCTATAGTGTAATAGCGCGCTCGATGCGTATTATCTAAAAGGAAGCCAGAAATTTACCGGCGGTTAAAATGGGTATATTTTCAAATGGATTCAGGACCAACAGGTCCTGGTCGCCGGTGATAATACAAGAGGCGAATGTCTCGATTGCCAATTCGAGTATCATATTATCCTTTGGATCACGACAATATTCACTTTAACAGAGACCTCAATATGCTGGGAGAGCTTTTCGAACGTTGAAATGGCATTCAATCGTTTTGGTAGAGAGAGATATTTGTCGAACTTCGGCCGGAGGAACACGCCGACGAATTCAGATAAAGTCGAATCTGAATACACTAAAATTCCGGCTTCCCGGGCCTTATCCAAGGCTTCACGGCTAACTGAGGCCGGCAACAAGTTTGCGCTTACAAGACATTTGTATCAAATACAAATGTCTTAATCATCGGCGGCCAGTAATCCGTTCAAAATTTCTGGTGTAAGGCCATTTTTTATCGCCTCGTTGCCGTTGTCATCCAATAATTTCGAATACTCCATAAACAAAGCATCGTTGGCGGCCTTTTTTAACAGGATACTAACTGCCTGGTTAAACTGTCGTTTGCTTGTCTCACTAAAGCCACGGTATATTTTCCCTACCGTTTCGTCCACTTCCAATACAATGCGCTCCATCAATTTTTAGATTAAAGTAAAAGTTACCTTAAGCAAATTTAACGAATCCTATCGACATAATTATTATCCGGCATATGTGATATTGCTTGTTAGGGACATGAGCAGCGCAATTTGCCGTACTTTTGGCTTATGGCCGATGTGCATTGTCTGAACTATGATTGCTCTCGTGTTGTGATTTTTTTAAGGTGTTCGCGAGGGCTGCGCCGTTTTTAGGATTTGTGGATTACCTCCGGTGAGGGCTTCGCCGTTTTAAGATTTGGGCGTCTGTCTCTCTTTAGATTTGGCTAGATGCACAGCTTTCTCCTTTTATTGCCTCATGAATCTCTCGCCTAAAAAATTACCTTTTTAAATTCCCGTACTTTTGTTTTATGGCCGATGTGCATTCCAAAGAAACGCGGAGCTATAACATGTCCCGGATACGCAGCAAGGATACCAAGCCGGAGTTGCTGGTGCGGCGGTTTTTGCATAAAAATGGGTTTAGGTACCGGTTGCATGTGAAGGATTTGGCAGGCAAGCCGGATATTGTATTGCCCAAATACAAAACCGTAATTTTTATACATGGGTGTTTTTGGCATGGGCATGAGGGGATGTAGTATTTTGTAGTAAGCGAAACGGCTTTTCCAAAATCCCAATCGGTGATTGGGATTTTTAGCTGCTGCCAAACTTAGTTTCAGACACTTCGTAATTTTTTCATTCGCTTTGTACTACATTTACTTTATGGAAAGTGTATCCTATTACTATATGTTGGAACAACCAACCACTTGCCCAATTTGCGGCGCAAGAACAGTGTTAATTTCCAGTTTTTCATGAAAGAAGGACAGCGGCTTTGGACGCGCGAAGAATCAATATTAGCGATCAACTTGTATTGCAAAATTCCCTTTGGCCAAATGCATGCCGGAAATGCTGAGGTTAAAGAGTTAGCCTTATTAATTGACCGTTCGCCCGGATCAATTGCTCGCAAATTAGGCAATTTTGCCAGTTTCGACCCCAAACTAAAAGAACGCGGCGTGGGCGGTCTTCCGAACGTAAGTAAATTAGACGCACAAATTTGGCAGGAATACATGCAGGATTGGGATGAACAATTTTTTGAGAGCGAAAAGCTGTTGGCCAAGAAGAAGCATACCTCCATCGAAAAAATTTACGCAGTCGATCTTGAAAACTTGCCGCCAACAGAAGGCAAAGAGCGTGAGCGTTTGGTTATGGTAAGAGTTAATCAGTCACAGTTCAGAAGAATCGTACTCACTAATTTTAGTAATCAGTGCTGCATTACGGGGATTGGTATGCTCGAATTGCTCGTAGCAAGCCATATTGCACCGTGGAGCAAGGATAGCAGTAACAGGTTAAGCCCGCAAAATGGTTTAGCTTTAAACACCCTTCACGATAAAGCCTTCGACCGCCACTTGATAACGGTTACTGAAGATCTGAAAATCAAAATCTCACCTAAATTTTATAAGTATAAAAATGTGATCAGCATCCAACAAAACTTCATCGATTATGATGGAAAATCGCTAATTGCCCCAAAAAAGTTTTATCCGGATGCTGAATTCTTAAAAATTCACAACGACAAATTTGAAGGATAAGTTCACTTATATCCGATTGACACGACGTTCGCTTCTACTTATTTTTAGCGAATGGAAAAGGTTATTTCAGTCGAGCATCTTAAACAGTTAGCATTCCGCGAGAATGGTGACTGGGTTCAATTCTATATTTTCCTGGCAGGCGGCATTGCAAGAAGCGGGAAAATGATAAGCTATCGCCCACCCGAACGCAAAAACTGGCTGGTCATTAATGAGATTGACGATTCCTACCAGGAACTAATTGATAAAAGTCTTTCGAAAAGAACATCGATAGTCGAGGCTATAAAAAAAGGGGCATTCTTTTATGCCGATCTTTCCTAAAATATTGGCCTGTATATGCCAAACATCCAATTCAATTACCGCTTCCGTTGCAGCGGCAACTATAAAAAATTCGTTTCGGTTGTATTTGCCAATCCAGATGGCGTTGAGTTGGCGGAATTGGAAAAGCTCATCCAATCCAAACTGATTTACTGTGAATATTTTTACGCCGCGCAATGGCGACTGCCGGAAGTATTTACGGACATAGTTGATTTTAGGATAGACCCAACATGGCATGAGTTTGAAAGTGTGGCGTATACGGATTCCGCTCCGGATGCCGGGATTTCGGTTGCGGGGTTTATGGGAATTGTTAAGACTGCCTGATTAAATTTTATGCCGTGTTTTGGAACTTCTATTGTGTTAACACAGGACAAGAGCGCACGGTCCCGTTCCGGTTTAAGTTAACCCACAAAAATCAGGTGCACATATCGCTCCGTTACCTTTGATTCGGCGACCACCAAACGTTCCTTCGGAACGAAAAGGGCATTTTTCTGGTCGATTTCTACCGACCAGGCGTTCCTACGGAACGCATTTTTTGTTTTTTCGTCCCATCGGGACGTCTGGTTGGTAGAAAATACAGTTGCCAACGAATACGTTCCGTAGGAACGTTTGGTGAAATCGACGACTATATCCGCCCAATCAAATTTTTTGGGTTAACTTAAAAGTTCCGGATACCCTCCGGAAACAGCAGTTATAAAGAATACCAACGTTTGATGACCTCCTTATTATGATGAACAATAAATCCTGATGGCGAATATTTTCAATAGTCAGCGATTTAATTACCACGGTTGACTATATTGCTTTTTATAAACCGAAGCATGAAAAAGGAAGTTATTTTACAATTATTCGGCCAGTTTGAGCAAGCTTGCTATAACTATAACGGAGTGGAGTGCTGGAGCGCCCGTGAATTACAGGAAATATTGGGTTATACCAAATGGGTAAATTTTCTGAATGTAATAGACAAAGCAAAAAAAGCGTGCGAAAATGCAGGCTCAAGCGCTTCGGACCATTTTGCCAATGTCGGTAAAATGGTTACTCTTGGAAGTGGCGGCAAAAGAGAAGTGGAAGACATTGCTTTAACGCGCTACGCTTGTTACCTGATTGCTCAAAATGGCGACCCTTCAAAACCGCCGATAGCGTTTGCGCAAACCTATTTCGCGGTACAAACCCGTAAGCAGGAAATAATAGAGGAACGCCTGCTGAACGTAGACCGTGTTAGGGCCCGCGAGAAGCTGTCGAAATCGGAAAAGACGTTATCGGGCATTTTGTACGAACGCGGAGTTGATAGCGCGGGCTTTGCGATCATTCGCTCAAAAGGTGACCAGGCGTTGTTTGGTGGTTTCAGCACCAATGATATGAAGAAAAAACTTGGGGTGCCGGCGTCGAAGCCGCTGGCCGATTTTTGCCTACTTTAACCATTAAGGCAAAAGATTTCGCCAACGAACTAACAAGCCACAACGTCATAGAAAAGGACTTAAATAACGAACAAAATATTTCAAAAGAACATATTGATAACAATAAGGCAGTTCGGGAAATACTATTGAAGCGTGGTGTGCGACCAGAAGCGCTTCCGGCCGCAGAGGATGTAAAGAAATTGGAGAGGCGCTTAAAGTCGGAGGAAAAGGCTGTTGAAAAAACCGGCCTGAAAAAAAATGATTATCAATAAGGCCCGACGTATTTACCTATTTATTAGATTTTAGGATCGACCCGACCTGGCACGAGTTTGAAAATGTGGCTTACACTGATACTCCTTCGCTACCGCCTTCGCCGGGCAACGGCGGTTGAAAAAGTTAGGGCGCACGATGTATGCGGGTGCGGGGATTTCGGTGGCGGAGTTTATGGAAATTGTTAAGAATGCCTGATTGAATTTTATCTCCCGCTTTGAAACTTGTATTGCGTGTTAAGGTGAATGGAGCGCAGGGTCCGGTTCCCGAGACCCTGCGGAAACGGGAATCCCGGATAGTTGAGCGCATGGCCCCGTACCGGAGAACCAACGAAAACGGGAAATTCATTTTGTTACCAAAGTACTTTAACCCATTCCCCATAAGAGCCAATTTGTTCATCGGCAGAAAGGATAATAGCGTTTTCACGCACCGCGGTTGCTATCAGTAAACGGTCAAATGGATCGCGATGATCATTTAAAAGCGGAATATCATTGTAATTATATATATGTTGGTTTTGGATAGGTAGAAAAGTAAATCCATCGTCGATAGCCTGCTGGTAAATCTCTTCAATTGTGGCATGAAATGCCGGAAGCTTGCCGATAGTTTGTTTTATGCTGATCTCGAACAGGCTTATCTGACTAAATAGAATCGTATTATCCTGCTCCTGAATTACCTTCATCACAGGCGCAGGAATTTTGGGGTTATTTTACTGGAACCAGATTAAACTGTGTGTGTCTAACAGGTATTTCTGGCCGGCCATCTACCTATAATCCTTAAGATCATCCAATGGCTCATTAAAATCATCGGGCAGCGAAACCCTACCCTTCAGGCCGCCGGGAATCCTTTTACCAACTGTTGAGGTGTCATCATTAGTCGGGGTGGAGGCTTTTGGTATTTTTTGCTTGTAAGCGGTCATGTTTAACCTGTCTGTCTGCTGAATGGTAACGCCCATATCTTTAAGCATTTGTTTTACCAAAGTGCTTTTCTTTTCGGGTATGCTGATGATGAGCGTTTCCATAAAACAAATTTAAGAATATTTCGAGACAATAAGTATATATGAATTTTGACCGAAAAGATAGCATGATTGAATTTTATCTCACGCTTTAGAACCCGTATTGGATATCAAGAGGACAGGGGCGCACGGGTGACTTGCGGAAAGGGGAACATCAAAATACCCTGTTTCTACAAATCCATCCCCGCTCCACCCATTATCCACCCGGCGAAATTCGTTTACCCGTGATTGTATTTCAAAACTTTACCGGAAATTTAGAAAATATGAAAAAGCTATTGTTTTTTTTGCTGGTGCTGGGAGCCGTTCAGGCTAAGGCGCAGGTTATTAAAGGTTCCATCGAGTTACGGGATAGTGCTATTAACCGGAGTATTCCCATTGAAGTGCCGGCCGGAGCCAAATCGGTGAAATATGATGTAAAAGTTTACGCAGACGTAGGTGAAATTAAGGTAACGTTAACCGAGCCGAGCACTAAAAAGTCGTTTAACGTTACTATAGGCACCAAAGCAAGCAGCACGGGCCATGAGCCTTCGAAAGCGGAAATGTCTGACGATGTGAGTGTGAAAATACCTGGTAACTGGACATTTTATATCCGGGCCGAAAATGCCACCGGAACAATTAGTTATGAATTTGAAATACTGAAGCCTTGAGACACTACCGGTTGTTTTTACTATTGTTGCTGCTGGCGCCGGCTTTGGGTTACGGTCAGCGGGCAAGGTTATCCGGCAAGGTAAGCCTCGATACAGGCTGGGCGCGCAAGTTTTATGTTTGCCACATGCCCGGCTTTGATTATATGTTCACGGCTTCAAATACCTTGATCATAGCGGAAGGCGATATCGATACGGCTGGCAATTTTTCGGTCAATTTTCCGGCAACGAAAGACGAGTCGTTATATCGCCTGCATTTTATCCGGAAAGGCGACCCGGCCTCAACGCTCATCATCGGCAGCCGGGATGTGAACCATGTGTTCTTTATTGCAAAGCAGGCTGATCAAATCCATTTTGAAAAAACAGCGGGCCTGCCCATCAGCCAATCGGGCATCAGCGGGAGCAAAGCTAATTCCGGGTTGAATGCTTTGCTTGGGCTGGCAGCTAATGATACAACGGGTAATAACACTTTTATATCTATAGCGGACAGCTCAACCTCGCAATTAGTCGGTTTGCTGGCCATTAGCCGCACTGACAAGCTTAGCGAGGGGCAAAAGGAGAAGGTGAGCGATCTGCTTGCCCGTTATGATGCGCATAACGCTTACGGCGCCCATATTTTGCAGGAGTACCGGGCCACAAGCTATTGGAAACTGTACTTGGCGGGCGGCGTTTTGCTTGCTTTAGCATTGTCGCTGTACGGGTATCTTTTTTATAAACGACAGGCTATTTTAAAGATCTGGCGCGAATTGAGCCAGCGGGAAATGGATATTGTGGGCCTTATTTTATCGGGCAAATCTAACAAGGAAGTGGCCCTTGCGCTGAACATTGAATTGAGTACCGTTAAAACGCATGTGAATAATATTTATGCGAAGCTGGGGGTAAACAACCGGAAGGATCTCGACCGGTATAAGGATTTCATAAATCCCCGACCCGGGGGTTGAGAGTCAAGAACCAAGAGTCAAGAACCAAGAAAAAAAGTTTAAAATCTTGGTTCTTGATCCTTTCCCCTACTTCCTCAAAATCGTCTCAAACGGTTTTGCGTGTAGCTCATGTAGCGCGGGTCACGTTCCGGAGACCCTACAGAACCGGGAAGTTACCTTATAAAATTGCCCATTTGCAATTACAGAATTTTGCCAGGCGTCCCTGCTGAGTCCATCGGCCTATATCAGGTTTTCTTGCCTACAGCCATTACGTGACACACCGACCCCGTTAGGGGTCAAATATCGGTAGAAAACATGCCAACCAAAAGACCCGTGCCGTAGGTACGGAACGCCGCTTGCATCGGCGCAAATGACTCATGGTTGGTTGCGTACCTACGGCACGCTAATTTATTTCTATTTATTTCCTCTACCGATATTTTGCACCTACGGCGCAATGCGGAGCAACGTTCCGCGACATTGTGTGTGCCGTTAACGTCTTTAATTTTGTGGGTTAACCTAAACGTTCCGGAGACCCTACGAAAACGGGGGAACAACAGTCATTTCCTAAGCTGTTTTCCTGAAATGTTCCTGTTTCCATTTCTCAAAAATGGCATTAGTATAGCCATTTTCCTGAAACGCCTTGTCAGCTTCAAATGTCACCTTTGCTGCAAGCCAGGCAGTTAGCAATGATTTTAGTTCCTGAAGATCTTCTTCAGTCTGGTCATTCCTGAACAGTTTCAGGATTTCCAATTGTGCAGAATTGAGTGCAATCGGCATATCAAACCTCTCCCTTATTACGAATATACAATATATCGCCCTCAAATTAAACAAGGACGGCACCATGCTCCGTTGTATAAAGAAGACTATAAGTTGTTTTTGATAAAAAAATCAGCCGGCGGACAGCTTTTTTTAAATGACGTCCCTATCTTCCAGGCTTCCCGTCCCGATAACTATCGGGATTCCGGCCATTTCTACTATATAGCTTAGATTATTTTTGCCGAAACGTCATTCGCTGTTTCTTTCGGCCCCGATAGCTATCGGGGTTCCGACTTTCCGACTAACTCACAACTTCACAAACGCACTCCGTCCTACTAATGTATTATCGGTTGTATTTTTTACCGTGATAATATAAGTTCCGGGCACTAACGCGCTTACGTCGGTTTGCCATTGCGGGGATGATGATTGAGCTGTTTTGAGCACCACGCCCAGGTTGTTAACGATCTGGATGGTATAGGCGGCACTGATAGTGGCAGAGGCAGTAGTAGTGGCAGTGGGTTGAGTGATAGACAGGTTGAGGGCGGCCGCTGTAGGGTTCGGATATACCATAAAGCCGTTAAGGGCGATCTGGTTACCTGTATTGGCGTACATGATGGTGATCACATTGGAATAGCTGATGTTGCCATTCAGATCCGTTAATTGCAGGCGGTAGCTATTGGCGCCTTGTACAGGGGTTTTATCAAGGTAGCTGTAAGCACCGAGGCCGCTCGACACGAGGGCGTCAAGGGTGGCAAATGTTTTGCCGCCATCCGTGCTGCGCTGAACCGCGAAACCGGTATAATTGGCTTCATTCTCGGTGGTCCAGGCAACGTTGTCGCCGCCGGTTGCTTTCAGCGCTGTAAAGCTCAGCAGGTGTACCATCAGCGCCGGGTTCTGGCGGATCACGAGGGTGAAGCGGTAGTTACCATAAGTGCTGGTATCAGCGTGCGTGATGTTAAAATTGTATGTCGGGTTGTCTTTAATGTCGAGCGAATCTTTCATATAGGCGTCTTTCAGCCAGATCTCGTACAGCGCAGGTAAATTGGCAAGCCGCGCCAGGGTGATGTTGTACAAGCCATCGTTGGTGGCCACGGTTCGCAATGGGATGGTTTGCGTTGCCGCAAGGGGCAGCATGTTGATGCCTAATGGTATGTTATCGCTTGAAATGCTGGTGAAACCGATCAAACCCTCCCCCTGCCGGTGCGGTGCATCTTCATTTATAACAAATGCGGTACTCGCTTTCGGATCAAAGTTGATCACTGTTTCTTCGTGGTGTATTGAATCGAGGCTCATCTTCAGGCGCAATACCGGGTCGGGCGTACCCGTGTTTATCCCGGCCAGGTTATTGACCCGCTTGTCCATAAAGCCCGGTGCGCTGGCATTGGTGGATGTGGCTTTTGCGCTTTCGTTAAATATTAGTTGTGAAGTATTAGTACCGAAGGCCTGGACAAAAAATGCCTGTCCGCTGGCGATAAACTCCGATGCGTTGTTGGTGCTGAGGGCCGGGTTGGCCAGGTTATAGATGGCATAGATATTGGTGACGGGATCCAGCTGGTAAACAAAATGGGTTATACCGGTGCTGCCGGCGTAGGGCGTCATGTAAATTCCGGTCGTGGTGGTTGTGCCCTGTACCGTGGCCAAATCGATAGCGCTGGCATAAGGGTTGCCGACGAGGTTATAGTTCTGGCTGGCCCCGCCCAGGAAAGTTGACGAAGGGGAATACCAGTCTGCAAACGGGATAGAGCCCTGGTTCAACGTTCCGGATGCGGTTACCGTAGCCGGCAGCACGCCGCTATAGGACGGGGTAGTCAGGTTGGCAGTGCCTTCAGTCAGGTTCCCCCTAAAGAAAACGTAATAGCCATTGCCGGCGGGTACCGTATACGAAGCAGTTAAACCGGCCCCATTCACATTCACAGGATAGGTGGGTGTCATGCCTGTCCCGGTGCTCATTGAGCTGACGGCGATAAAGTTGCTATCGTAATAGGTTGCGTAGGCAGGCACAAACCCTTCATCATACAAAAACAGGGTCGGGTTGCCGGTAGCAGTAAAGCCTGCACCGCTGCCGGTGAGGTAGAGGTTGTTCAGCAAATAGTTCATGCTGTATGGCCCGCTTCCGGACGTGCCCGCGTTCACCGGTGATGACATTAAACGGTAACCCCTTTTGCCCGAGATGTAACGCTGAACATTAACAGTCCCCGTTACGGAGCAGCCCGAGGGGATCGGGGCTACAGCAGCCGAACCCGTTGCGTCGGAGATCAGGGTGAGGTAGCCGCCCGCAGCGAGGGTTGCCGTGCCGCCTATGGTTAGGGTGCCTATATCGTCCACATAAGCCGCGCCGTTTTGGATAGTGGTAGTCCCGTTACCGTTAAAGGTGACGTTGTTAAATACCGTTCCTGTCCCGTTTCCGGCATAAATGTTCTGGCTAGCGCCGTTGAAGATAACCGTTGGCTCGCTGAAGTCGATGTAATCGCTGGCATCGTTGACGGTGAGTGCATTGGTAAAGTCGCCCGCGACAAAGACATTGTTAGTGGCAGATCCATTAGGCGACTTAAGGCCTGATCCGGAGAATTTAAGGCTGTGATATTGTACGCCGGTGCCCAATCCCGTAATGGCTGCATCGGTATAGTAAGTTTGCGTTGCGCCTGAATACTCGATGGTGGCGCCTGCATTATTAACGTTGAAAACATTGGTTCCCGTTGCTGATAAACCTGAAAACGCAGATGTATTAGCAAACTGCAGGGTGGCCGTTGTGGTTGGTAACACTGCAAGGGTTGAAGTAGCGGCGGCCGTATTGGTCGTTGTCACTACACCGGTTAACGCTACTATCCCACCTGTGATGCTGAAAGTGGAATTAAAGGCCGTGCCCGCGTTGTCGGACGAATTGAGGGTAATATCACTGCTGATATTAAGACTGCTTACCGAGCTGCTTAGGGTTTCGGTATAGGCCGCGCCTAAGGTAGTATTGGCGGTAACATTAATACCCCCGGCATATACAGTACCCGGCCCGGAAATAGTTGCCGCGAGGGTACCTGCGTTGGCATCACTTTGGTAAGTAATGCTGCCGGAAACGTTTAAGGTGCTGCCGGCGTTCACCACAAAGCCGCCCGCCTGGGCCGTGGCGCTGGTTCCTGCGGTGACCTGGGTGCTGCTGCTGCCGATGACCACTGCCGCAACGCTATTGGTGGCCGCGCCGGAAGGACCCAGGTTAGGGAAATTAAGGAAAGTTTGGTTTACACCGATACCTGCGATATCTGTTGCCATTGGCACCGCCCCGGTGGCCCAGTTAGTGGGTGTGTTCCAGTCGTTGCTGGTGACGCCGATCCAGTCGACGTACCCGGAGCAGGCGATAACGATGGTAGCTGTGCCGGTATTACTGCTGGCATCCGTAGCCGTCACATTATAAGTGGTCGCCGCACTGGTAACAGTTGGCGTACCGCTGATAATACCGGTAGTTGTATCAAAGTTTAACCCAGTTGGCAAACCGGGGCTTATCCCATAGCTAACCGGTGTTGTGCCGGTATTCACAGGGCTTATGGGTGCTATGGCAGTTCCGACCGGGAACACATCAGGGGTGGCGTAACTCAGTATTGGGCCTGCGCTCACACAGGCAATGCTGATAACGAAAGTGCCTGTACCACCGGAATTCGTAGCCGTCACGGTATAATTGGCTGCCGCGCTAACTGCGGTCGGCGTGCCGGTAATAACACCGGTAGTAGTATCAAAGTTCAGACCGGCGGGCAAGCCCGGGCTGACGGCATAGCTGGTTGGAGGACCGCCCGTGTTTGCCGGGGCCTGCGGAGTGATCAACGAACCCACCGGGAAAGAATCCGGCGTGGTATAGGCTATAACCGGCGCCTCCTCGATCACTGTGATATTTATAACAAATGTGCCGGTCCCTCCTGCGTTTGTTGCGGATACCGTGTAATTTGTCGCTGCTGAAAGAGCCGTTGGCGTGCCTGAAATAATGCCGGTAGTAACATCGAACGACAAGCCTGCGGGCAGGGCCGGACTGATGGCCCAGGTCACTACCGTGCCGCCGGTATTGTTTGGCGTAAGTGCTGTGATGGCCGTACCGATATCGTAAACATCAGGCGTGGTGCAGGTAATTACCGGCGCCGGGGGGTTGATGGTAATATTAACGGTAAAGGTGCTAACCCCGCAGGAATTGGTAGCCGTGACCACGTAGGGGGCAGCGGCGGTAATTACTGTCGGGACACCGTCGATCACCCCGGTGGTAGTGTTTATGCTTAATCCGGCGGGAAGTGCCGGGCTTACCGAATAAGTGGTTGGTATTCCTACCACGGTTGGCGCTAAAGTAACGGCAGTGCCGGTGGTGTACACATCGGGGGTTGTGTAGGTGATGGTGGGTGCGGTTGTGGTGGTTACGGTCACCGTGGTGGTAGCTGCGCCTGTCGTATTATTGCAGCCAACCGTGTACACGGTAGCCGCTGAATTTGCAGTAGGGGTGCCGGTAATGGCGCCGGTTACCGTGTTGAACGCTAATCCGGCGGGCAGTGCGGGGCTGATCGTATAGTTCCCGGTAACCGTATATTCATAAACGGTATTGCCAGAGTAATTGCTAACCAAAACATCTCCCTGGGTGTCGGTAGTAACCCCGTAAGGTCCGTTAAGGCCCGATGTGATGGTAGTGAGCAGCGTGCCCAATGAATTGTACACTTCAATTTTATCGTTTCCGGAATCTGCAACATAAACGTTTCCGGCAGCATCCACCGATAAACCGTATGCCGCATTAAATCCGCTGGCAAATGTTTGTACATAGGCGCCGCTTGTGGTGAATTCAACAATATTGTTGTCCGAATGGTCCAGCACATATACATTTCCGGAGGATGAAACCGCAATCCCTGACGGGGCGGTTGTGTAAGTTGAAGGGAAGGTAGTAACCAGGGCGCCGGCGGTTGTGTATTCGGCGATCTGGTTGCCCGGGTTGCGGGTACCATAAAGATTTCCGGCAGCTGAAATGGCGATACCGCGTAAGTTAGTGATACCTGAAATCAGAACCGTGCGCACGCCTCCCGGGGTTATTTTGTAAACGTCGTTTGTTCCCCGGTCAATCACGTAGGCGTTTCCGCTTGCATCAAATACGATACCTACCGGGGTAGTTAAACCTGTGGCAAACACACTTGAATAAACGCCGGCAGCCGTGTACTTATTTATTGTTCCGTTTCCGGAATTAGTAACATAAACATTGCCTGAAGGATCCGTCGCAATTCCGTACGGCGAGCTCAAAGTACCGCCGGTAATTGACGCGCCAACGTTGAAGGTCATTGCCGAAACAGGCCCGCCGGTGTTTACGGGCGACAATGCTGTAATGGCGGTACCGACACAATATACATCGGTTGACGGCGTGTAGCTGATAGCCGGGGCCGGTAAAGTGCAGGAAAGCGTAACCGTTGTTGTAGCAGACAAGCCGTAACTATACGCGGTCACCGTGTAAGTTGTCGGCCCGAAAACAGTTGAAGGGGTTCCGGAAAACGTCCCGGTGGTGGTGTTGAAGCTTAGGCCGGCAGGCAGTGTCCCTGTCAGATAATATCCTCCGATGGTTTGATATTCGATCAGCGTGCCGTTTGTAGCATCCGATACATAAACGTTGCCCGAGCCATCAACCGCAAGCCCTTCAGGATCTATCAGTCCGGAAATGCTGGTAAGCAACGTCCCGGTTGAGCTGTATTCCGAAACCAGGCCCGTGCCCGAATCGCCAACAAACAGGTCGTCCGAGGCATTGATAGCTAAGCCATACGGGTTGTTTAAGCCGGTGACCAGTTTGGCGACCAGGGTGCCGGTAGTTCCATATTCATATACTGCGCCGTTTCCGTTTCCCAGTACATACAGGTTTCCCGATGCATCGGTTACCAGTTCGGCGGGGCTGCCGCCGGGCACCGCTATGGCCTGCGATAAAAGGCCCGTGGTAGAGAATTTGTAAACATTACCATTCCCGGCTTCCGAAACGTAGATGTTATTTGACGGGTCGATGGCTATTCCAAAACCGCTTTTAAAGCCGTTGCCGCCCAAAGGGTTCAACGTTGCCAGGTACGTCCCGGTCGAAGTAAATTTATATACCCTGCCAGTGCCGCTATCAAGCACATAGGCGTTACCTGATGTGTCAAAAACTATCCCAACAGGGTTGGTAAAACCTGTAAACGCACCTGATGGCGTGCCAAAAGTGCCGATAAATGCTCCCGCAGAACTATATTCATCTACCAATCCCGCCGATGAATTCGCCACATAAATATTGCCCGACGAGTTAATGGTTACACTCTGCGGCCCGTTTAAGGTGGCCGATATCGTGGTTCCGGCGCCAAAGCCGGGTGGGCCGATGGTGCCGGAAGTTACAACAGGAACCAACGGCGTAATTGCGGTTCCTACGGTATAGACATTGGTCGAGGGCGAATAATCAAAGGCGGGAGGAGTAACAGTACACGAAAGGGTAACTGTTGTAGTGCTGTTGCCCGCCACATTGTAAGCAGTTATTGAATAGGTGATTGACGCGAAGGCCGTGGTTGGCGTACCGCTGAATACCCCGGTCGTGGTGTTGAAACTCAAGCCTGCAGGGAGCGTTCCCGTTAAATAATAGCCCCCGGATTTGGCGTAGGAGGTCAAGGTGCCGTTTGTGGCGTCGCTGACATAAACATTGCCCGATCCGTCAACAGCCAGCCCTTCAGGGTCTGTTTGCCCGGTAATGCTGGTGATTAAGGTACCCGTGGAGGTGTATTCTGAAACCAACCCTGTGCCCGAATCTCCGACATACAAATTGCCCGTGGCATCAATCGCCAGGCCATCGGGGGTGTTTAGCCCCGTAATCAGCGTAGCGGTCAATGTCCCCGTTGAACTGTATTTATAAACAGCGCCGTTGCCATTGTCGGCAACATAGAAGTTCCCCGAAGCATCCGTCACAATTTCGGTCGGGGCGCTTCCGGCGGGAAGCGTAATGGTTTGCGAAAGAACACCTGCCGTAGTGAATTTATAAACATCGCCGTTCCCGTTTTCGGAAACATACAGGTTATTTGACGCATCGATAGCAATTCCAAAACCGCTGGTAAATCCGGCGCCTCCA
>Ga0206808_1109_pt1 | contig 20394 bp, 17 predicted proteins | sample Alteio_BWOrgCont_58_FD_152899 | JGI IMG/M metagenome (GOLD analysis project Ga0206808, IMG submission 152899) | Enriched cells from forest soil in Barre Woods Harvard Forest LTER site, Petersham, Massachusetts, United States -... | ecosystem: Environmental > Terrestrial > Soil > Temperate forest >...
ACAAGTATAAGGTAGATACCGTTCCGCACCTGCTTTGCGGCGGGTTTACAAAAGATGAAACCGAAAATGGCCTGATCGACCTTCAATTCCTTGGGATTGAAAATGTGCTGGTTTTGAGGGGCGACGCGCGGCTGGCCGATTCCTCATTTATCCCAACACCCGGCGGCCATTGCTATGCAACGGATCTGCTGCAGCAGGTGGTAAATATGAATAAGGGCGTTTACCTGCACGATAACACCGGAGTCAATTTAAAAACCAATTTCTGCATCGGTGTAGCTGGTTATCCCGAAAAGCATTTTGAGGCGCCTAACCTAAAGAGCGATTTTAAATACCTCAAACAAAAGGTTGATATGGGCGCAAGCTTTATCGTTACGCAGATGTTTTTTGACAACCAAAAATATTTCGAATTTGTAAACAACTGCCGCGCCAACGGCATAAATGTACCCATCATTCCGGGGCTGAAGCCTGTTACTACTTCAAAACAACTGGTAAACCTTGCAAAAACATTCCATATTGATATGCCCGACGACCTGTGCGACCTGATAAACGGCTGCAAATCCGAAAAAGATGTGAAAGATGCCGGTATTGAATGGATGATTAACCAGTGCAAAGAGCTCATCAAATTTGGTGTGCCCGTTTTGCACTTCTACACCATGAGCAACGCCGGGCCTACGAAAAGGATTGCGGAGGCGATTTTTTAAGGGGGGTGGCAGCCAGGCTCCCAGCGAGGGCCGCGTAGTGGTGAGAAGGATTGTTTTATGACAAATTGATAGATTTTTACTGAATAACACCATTCCTCCCTGTCTGGATAATATCAAAATTCTATTTCAAAATTATCCGATAATATTAAAATAGTGATTAAAAAATATCTGATATTTGTGCATTGTCTTTTAACAGGGATCTATGAAAAGAGTTGGCGCCTTACAGACTTTACAAGCCCATTTAACAAAACCCCAGCACAGCATACTTATTGGACCAAGGCAGGTTGGAAAAACTACCTTGGTGAAGCAACTGGCCGAAATACTTGAACAGCAGGGGGAGATCTGGTATTATTTAACCTTTGAGGACCCAGCGATCTTAGATGCTATAAACCTGCATCCTGAAAACATTTTCAACTATACCATGCTGCCTTCTGCAGTGCCCGTGGGGAAGAAGCTTTACCTGATCATAGACGAGGTGCAATACGCTGCTAACCCAAGCAACTTTCTAAAACTGTTATATGACAAATACGCGGCGCAGGTAAAAGTAATTGCCACCGGCAGCAGCGCTTTTTACATCGATAAAAACTTTAAAGACAGTCTTGCAGGAAGGAAAAGGGTCTTTGAACTTTTTCCGCTCTCCTTTCACGAATTTCTCCAATTTAAGCAGGAAGATAAGCTATCGGAGGAGTGGCTGGAAATGCAGCACCGCGAAAAATACCAGGGTCCCAACCGCGTTAAAATCAATTCGTTTTTTGAGGAATATTTGATCTATGGCGGCTACCCCGAGGTTGTATTGGCCGGAACGGATAAGGAAAAACAAGAAGTATTAAAAGAGCTTGTTAATAGTTATATGAAGAAGGATGCGCTGGAGGCCGGCGTGCGGGAGGAACAAAAATTTTTTCAGCTCGCCAGGTTACTTGCAAACCAGGCGGGCAATATGGTCAACAGCAATGAGTTGGGTAATACGCTGAAAATGGCCGGGGCTACGGTAGACAATTATATTTATATTATGCAGAAAAGCTTTATCGTTAACCTGTTGACCCCCTTTTATGGAAATCTCCGTAAAGAGTTAACAAAAATGCCTAAAGTATATTTTAACGACAATGGCCTGCGCAATGTACTGACCAATAATTTTAGCAGGTTTAGTGACCGGCAGGATAAGGGCGAATTGCTTGAAAATTATGTTTATAACCGGCTTGGCAAGCTGCACGGGGCCGATAGTCTTCACTACTGGCGCACCGCTGACGGTAACGAAGTGGATTTTATTGTTGAACAGGGCATAAGGCTGGGTTTGGCGTATGAGGTTAAGTACAATGATGTCGCGTTTAAACCTAACAAATACCATAAATTTACCGAAGCCTATCCTGATTTTAAATTGTTTTGTATCAGCGCGGTCGTCTCCAAAGAAAATACGATTGAAGTAGTCCGTCTATAGCTGCTGATATTTCGAAAGTTTTGCAGTTGTGCCCCTCCGCCAGTTCAGGTGCCACACTTGCACCCATAAAGCTGTGAGATCACGCTTACGCTACGGATTAAGCCCTGGGTCAACCTGAAAAATCGCTGTGGGAAAATATCCTCTATAGTGGTTGAACATAAAGGCGCAAAGGAATTGCAAAATATTGAAAATCTCACCACCCACCACTCACTCACTACTCACCGACCTACCTCCTTTATCAACTGCTGCTGATACTGCCACTCACCACTTACACCGCTCACTCCGCCGGGTCAACTGTCGCACTTGAACCCATAAAGTTGTGAGCGTCACGCTCACGTTACAGATTAAGCCCTGTCTCAAACAAATCTGGACCCGCTTGCAACAATTTCAGACGATGATTTGTAAATAAATCATAAATTTGTACTATGTTTTCAGAAGCCAGAAAATTACATTTGATTGAGGAGGTGCTCAAAATTAATAATGAGCGCACTTTAACTGCTTTGGAAAATTTTATTAAAAAAGCGCCAAAGACAGAAAAAGCTATCGTTAATCCACTTATGGGATTTGCCGGTATCTGGTCAGATGAAGAAGCAGAAGATATATCCCGTACCATAGCGGATGCTTGCGAGCAAATTAATCCCGATGATTGGAAATAAAAATGCTTTTAGACACCAACGTTGTAATCGAATTTTCAGGGGAAACAGCAGTATGAAATCCAGACTTCAGAACGAATCATTTTTAACCATACCCCATGTCGTATTAGGCGAACTGTATTTAGCTGCCTATCGGTCCCAGAATGCCGGCAAGCATACCGAACAAACGGTTCCTTGTAAATTGTGACGTTTTAACCGCCGATGCAGAGACCGCCGAACGCTATGCCCGCATTAAAGCGGCGTTATTGCAAAAAGGAAAGCCTATTCCGGAGATCGATATTTGGATAGCGGCGACAGCTCTTCAATATGGTATGATATTAGTAACCCGCGATAATCATTTTAATGAAATAGATAAACTTCAATTGGAGTATTGGTAAGAAATTACGGGGATGCTCAAAATTTATAACCCTTGACCCTAAAAAATCGTCATGGGAAAATATGCTGCAGGAGTTAAACCAAAGGCGCACCATTCACACAATTCACACTCATACTTACCCACTTTACCAACTGCCACTGCCACTGCCCTCCACCACTCATCAACAAAATTGCAGAAACAATATATTAATTATAACTTACCCGCTTAAACCTAAAATAACCACCGGTACTTAAAATGAGAACATTATTTATCGCTTTGCTGATAACATTACCTGCTATTATTTTTGCCCAAACCAACTATCACGAAGGATTCGTTATAAAAAACAACGGAGATACATTGAAAGGCTATATTGATTACCGTGAATGGGCATATACTCCAACGTCAATTGATTTTAAAGCCGGAAATGGAACTGATATTATCAAGTTTGATCCGGCGGCTATTAAAAGCTTTCAAATCAATGGGTTCGAAAATTATGTTAGCTATATCGGCCTGGCAAGCGCGAACAAAAATATTTTCCCCGATCTCCCTACCCGTTTGGACACGACCACTAAGCAAATGGCCATTTTTTTAAAGCAATTGATAGCCGGAAACAACGTTACCCTTTACTATAACAACGAACAAATTAAAAAACGATTTTTTATAGCCGAAACAAACCAGCCCCCCGTTGAGCTAAAATATTATGAGTATTACGCCACTGCCGGGCGGGGCGATGAAATATTTGATAATTTATTCAGGGGGCAATTAATATTGTTGAACAACAAATATAAAAATGGCAGTCAAAAGCTGCTGAACGCAATAGCCGACGCCCGGTATGCCCAACCCGACCTCGAGCAGATCACCATCCAGTTAAACGACCAAAATGCAATAAGCACCTCTGCGGACAAAAATGTAACTAACCATCCAAAACCTGTCAGATTTTTTGCGGGCCTGGGCGTCGATGATGTCACAACCACTTATACCTACGCCCAATCCGTGGTCAGCACTACTAATAGCGGTGGAACAACTTCGACCTATAATGACGTCTCTTATCATTCCACTACAATTGCTCCCAAGATCAATTTCGGGGTCGACGTGTTTATCAATCCCAATGTTCAGCAATTTATTTTCCGGAGCGAGTTATCCTTTTCATATTCCAACGGACTCTTTAACCGGACCGTCCAAACAGTTTTGGGTACCAGCAATACCTATAACTATAAATTTACCCAATATACAGCCGCACTCACGCCGCAGCTCTTATATAATTTTTATAACACCGATAAATTGAAATTTTATATCGACGGCGGCGTCACGCTAAATTTTTCCGGTTATCAATACAACAATGATGTCGAGGTTAACCAAAACGCCCTTACCCTTCAATCCTTCTGGGCATACTTTCCGCTCCAGGCCGGCGTTGTTTTTAATAAAAGAACAGAGGTTTATTTTTCATACAGCACAGCGGCGAGCTATTCGGGTTTTGATGACTTCAAAGTGGCCAACCAGTATGCGTCCCTTGGCCTGAAGCTGTTATTTTAGTGGCAGTAAAGCAATGAGCTGTCGTTGCGGAATAGTCTATTAATCAATTCTTAGGATTCCCGCAGATTGAATCTATGGATAAGTTGTGCATGTAATGAAACACCAAAGCCCGGCTAAACACCAGGCTTTGACATGCGATTCACTTTCGACTTTTGACTTAAGACTTTCGACTCACCACACATGTATCCTATCCTCCGGCTTCTTATACATTTTATCCCCCGGTTGCACGTTAAAAGCTGCATACCAGGCGTCGATATTGGTTACCGGTGCGCCGGCACGGTATTGCTCCGGCGAATGCGGGTCGGTTAAAATGCGCTGGGCTGCTGCCTCAGGCCGTTGCGAACTGCGCCAAACCTGCGCCCAGGACAAAAAGAAACGCTGATCAGGCGTAAACCCGTCGATCTTTTTATTCGATTGCCCTTCCTTAGTCTTTTTAAACGCTGCATACGAAACGTTCAGGCCGCCCAGATCCGCAAGGTTTTCGCCCAGGGTCAGCTTGCCGTTCACGTGCAGCGTGTCTAATATCGTAAAGGCATTGTATTGCGCAACCACTTTGTCAGTACGTTCTTTAAACTGATCGGCATCGGCTTTGGTCCACCAGTCGCGCAAGGTGCCGTCGCCGTCATATTGGCGGCCTTCGTCATCAAAGCCATGGGTCATTTCATGACCTATCACGGCGCCAATTCCGCCATAATTAACCGCGTCGTCAGCCCCAAAATCAAAGAAAGGGAACTGCAATATCCCCGCCGGGAAAACGATCTCGTTATTGGTCGGGTTATAATAAGCATTTACGGTCGGCGGCGTCATGCCCCAGCGTTTTTTGTCAACAGGCTTATTGATCTGGCTAACGCCGTAATTATACCGCCATTCCGACAGCCGTTTCAGGTTGCCGAAGTAATCGTTACGGTCAATAACAAGGCCCTCGTAAGTTTGCCATTTATCGGGATACCCGATCTTAACGGTAAAGGCAGCCAGCTTTTTCAAGGCCCTGGCCTTGGTTTCGTCGCTCATCCAGGTAACATTTTGGATGCGTTCGCCTAATGTCGCCTTCAAATTGTTTACCAGGTCAACCATGTATTGCTTGGCTGCCGGCGAAAAATATTTGGCCACATACAGCTGGCCCAGCAATTCGCCTTCGCCGCCATCAACTATGCGGGCTATCCGCTCATTACGCGGGGTTTGAATTTTTTGGCCGCTTAGCGCGCTGCTGTAGTCGAAACTTGCTTTCACAAAGGCGGAGCTAAGGGCGCCTGCCGATCCTTTCAGAATGCTCCATTTCAAATACACCTTCCAGTCATCGATCGGGGTTGCGGCCAGCAGGGAGTCCTCGCTCTTAAAAAACCCGGGCTCGTCAACCAGTACGCTGTCCTGCCCCGGAACTTTCATTTCGGGCATCAGGGCAACCCAGTTTAAGTGTGGGGTAGTACTGCTGAAATCCGCAACGGTAAATTTATTATAGGTAACCTTTGGGTCGCGCAGCTGCACCCGGCTTAGCTGTGCTTTTGCCAGGGCCGTTTCTATCGTAAAAATAGTAGCGGCGTTTTTAGCGGCTTCATCGTTTGTTGCCCCGGTGAGGGTAAACAGGCTAACAATGTAATTTTTATAAGCCGCCTGTATTTTCTGGTTGCGGGGGTTTGCTTTCAGGTAATTATCACGGTCGGGCAGGGTAGTGCCGCCCTGGCCGAAGTTGGCGATGTTTTTGGTGGTATGTTTGGCGTCAGCCCCAACTCCAAATCCAAAAAGCGGGCTACCCTCGCCATGGGTACGTTCAAAAACCACTTCGTGTATCACCCCGTTCAGGTCGCTTATTTTATCGATCCTGTCCAGCTCGGGCTTTATGGGGGTAAAGCCTTTCTTTTCAATGGCAAGGGTGTCCATACCGCTGGCGTACAAATCGCCCACGCGTTGCTCCAGGCTTCCTTTAGGATGGGTGGTCTCGCCAACTTCGCCAAGCAGGCTCAGCAGCTTGTTGGTATTGTCCTGGGCCAGGATGCCAAAACTTCCCCAGCGGGTTTCCTTGGCCGGTATAGGGTTGTTTTTTATCCAGGTTCCGTTGGCATACTCAAAAAAATCGTCACCCGGCTTTACCGAAAGGTCCATGTTAGCGGAGTCGATAAATTTAGCAGGGGGGCCGTCGCCGCGCTTTTTCTGAATAACCGTAAAGGCGCAAACCGAAAGGCATACAAAACCGATCAGTATAAAATTTGTGAATTTAAATTTCATATGGTGTATTGATGAATTAATAATGTCAGTCACAACCGGGTCAAAGCATCGCCGGGATTTTAAAGGTAATAAATATCGCTGCGCCCGGGAAAGAAATAAAGAAAAGATTTTACCGGTTAAACCACTTTAACAGGAATGACGAAGTGCTTTATGGACGATCGAACTAAAAATACGTTGAATTGGAAGCGTTTTTAACATAGCCAGCGCCTGTTTGCTATTATAGATTTCAATTGTAAAATTGTTGTGATGAAGAGTAGTCGGGAAGTCGGGAAGTCGGAAAGTCCGGAAGTCCGGAAGTTCGGAAGTCGGAGAGTCGGGACAGTCCATTGGGGGGATAAGCATAAAAATTCTCCTGGGAATCATAACCATCAACTATTAAGGGAGTAGCCGACAAAAAAAACCTGAACTAATCGTATTTTTGCGGCCATGAATGTTGCTAAAACGTACGAGCCGAAACAAGCGGAGGAAAAGTGGTACGACTACTGGGTAAAAAATGGATTTTTCAGATCGGTTCCGGATGAACGCGAACCCTACACCATTGTAATTCCCCCTCCAAACGTCACCGGCGTGCTGCACATGGGCCATATGCTGAACAATACCATCCAGGATGTGCTGATCCGTCGTGCCCGTATGAAAGGCAAAAATGCGTGCTGGGTTCCGGGAACCGATCATGCCAGCATAGCCACCGAGGCCAAGGTTGTCGCCATGCTAAAAGAGCGCGGCATCAACAAAAAAGACATCGGCCGCGAAAAATTCATGGAATATGCCTGGGAATGGAAGGAAAAATATGGCGGCATTATCCTGGAGCAATTAAAAAAGCTCGGCGCTTCCTGCGACTGGGACCGTACCCGCTTTACCATGGAGGACGAATTGTCCGAAGCGGTGATCGATACCTTCATCCACCTGTACAAAAAAGGCTGGATATACCGGGGCATCCGCATGGTGAACTGGGATCCGCAGGGCCGCACCGCTGTGTCAGATGAGGAGGTGATACGTAGAGAAGTTAACCAGAAACTTTATTATATCCGCTATAACGTGGTTGGTGACAATGAGCCCGGAGGTTATCTGGTGATAGCGACCACCCGGCCCGAAACCATCATGGCCGACACCGCTATTTGTATCAACCCGCATGATGAACGGTATTTCCACCTGCATGGCAAAAGGGCTGTAATACCTTTGATTGACCGCGAAATACCGATCATTTTGGATGACTACGTAGATAAGGATTTCGGTACCGGCTGTTTAAAAGTTACCCCGGCCCATGATCTGAACGACTATGAGCTTGGCCAGAAACACAACCTGCCGGTTATCGATATTTTAAATGACGACGGCACCATGAATGACAAAGCCAAAATACTGGTTGGCGAAGATCGTTTTGCCGCACGAAAAAAAATAGCCGCCCTGCTCGAAGCAGACGGTTACCTGGATAAAGTGGAGGAATACAAATCGCAAATAGGTTTTTCTGAAAGAACCGATGCAGTTATTGAACCCAAACTTTCCATGCAATGGTTTTGCAAAATGGACGAGATGGCAAAACCGGCGCTTGATTACGTTTTGAAAGGTGATATTAAATTGATACCGGATAAGTTTTTGAACACTTACCGGTATTGGATGGAAGACGTAAAGGACTGGTGCATCAGTCGGCAATTGTGGTGGGGCCAGCAGATCCCTGCCTGGTATTTACCAAACGGGCAGTTTGTAATTGCCAAAAACCGGGAGGAAGCCTTTGAACAAGCCAAAGCACTCACCACTCAACACTCACCACTCACTACTCACGACCTCACCCAGGACGAGGATGTGCTCGACACCTGGTTCTCGTCGTGGCTGTGGCCCATATCGGTATTCGACGGGTTTAAGGATCCAAATAACGCCGACATCAATTATTACTATCCTACAAACGACCTCGTAACAGCCCCCGAGATCTTATTTTTCTGGGTGGCCAGGATGATCATGGCAGGGCACGAGTTCAGGGGCGGGGCGCCGTTTAAAAACGTTTACCTAACCGGGATCGTGCGCGACAAGCAGGGCCGTAAAATGTCGAAACAGTTGGGTAATTCACCAGATCCAATAGACCTTATCGGTAAATACAGTGCGGACGGCGTTAGGGTAGGCATGCTCCTGTGCTCACCTGCGGGGAACGACCTGATGTTCGACGAAAGTTATTGTGAGCAGGGACGAAATTTCGGGAATAAAATATGGAATGCCTTCAGGCTGGTAAAAGGCTGGGAAGTTGACCACAACCTCGAAAACCCTAACGAACAGGCCATCGAATGGTTCGCGAGCCGATTTAACCAGGCCTTGGGCGATATCGAAGGTAACTTTGACCAATACCGGATATCCGAGGCCTTAATGGCAACCTACAAGCTCGTTTGGGACGACTTCTGCGCCTGGTATCTTGAGATGATCAAGCCGGGTTTTGTAGATGGACAGGCGTTGCCAATTGATAGTGAAACGTACCATCGTACCATTGGATTTTTTGAGAATATATTGAAATTGCTGCATCCTTTCATGCCTTTTATAACCGAAGAGCTATGGCATGATGAGATGTTTGGAAACCGTTCGGAGTACGATTGCTGCATCGTTGCCCAATTACCAATCTATGGGAAAATTAATACCCAATTGCTTGCCGGGGTCGAATTGGTAAAGCAGCTGGTGGGTCAATTGCGCAATATTCGCCAAAAAAATAACATTAAGGATAAAGAAAAAATTGATGTTTCTGTAAAGGAAAATCCATCTGTTCCGTACGAAAATTACCGGGCAATAATTTCAAAGCTGGCCAATGTTGAGGCCTTTAATTTTGTCAAAGATAAAGTGATTGGGGCAGTGAGTTTTATGGTGTCGACGGACGAGTTTTTTATTCCGTTAAGCCAAAATGCCGATCCCGTGGCGGAGTGTGCACGGCTCCAAAAGGATAGGGAATATTTAATGGGCTTTTTGAGATCGATTAACTCTAAGTTATCGAACGAAAGGTTTATGAACAACGCCAAACCCGAGGTTATTGAGGGAGAGTTAAAGAAAAAGGCAGATGCAGAGACGAAATTGAGGATCATTGAGGAGGGACTTGGCGCTTTGGCGTGCTAATTGCAGTTGATGTTGTGATAAATTATTGTAGATGACGCAGGGCGCCCAATGTTGGGCCTGTTGTTGTAATTGCTGACATTTTATCGCAAAAGTATTAAGCAAACAATTAAAGGCCGGCTTTTAATGAAAAACAAAGTAAGTTTTTTTAACTTTTCCATATACAAGATTCTTTCCAAGGACCAACAGCCTATCGACCAGGCACGTATTCGCTTGCTCTATTATGGCTTCTTTATCGTTGCAGTAGCCAATTTGGGCTTATTGATCAGCGTTTATTTCCAGCGGCAAACCTTGCTCACTATAACAGCAGCGCTACTGTTTGTTTCTGTTCTGTTCCTGTTTAAATACCTCACCTTTAAGCCACATTGGCGGCAAATATCCCATGCGTTATTGATCATCGGCACGCTTATCAACATCAATAACCTGTTTGTCGCACTGCAAAAGGTGGATGTGATCACAGTTCAGGTAATGCTCCTTATTATCTTATTCAGCTATTACATGCTGGGGCAAACCTGGGGCCTCATCTATTCGTTAGTCAACATTATCCCGGTAATGATATTTTTGTTAATTTCATATAACACCGGGTACTTTATTTCGCTTCGCCCTGAATACATCGACCAGGGCACTATTCTTATCAGCTTGTTTGCCAACTTCATCCTGATCGTTTATATCCATAGCCACTTCTACGGCGCCTTTTTAAGTAATATCAGGGAGCTTAATGAGAATATTGAAAAACAACATGAGCTGAACCGGGAATTGGAGGTCACGATTGTAAAAGCCGAAAAATCCTCCCGCGTAAAATCCGAGTTTTTGGCCACCATGTCGCATGAGATTCGCACGCCGCTCAACGCGATAGTCGGCATGAGCAATTTAATGCTGATGTCGGATCCCCGCCGCGATCAGAAAGAAAACCTCGATGTGCTGAAATTGTCGGCAAACAACCTGATGTCGATTGTAAATGATGTACTTGATTTTAACAAGATCGAGTCTGGCAAAGTGACTTTCGAAAAAATAAAGTTCAACCTGGTAGAGCTGATCGAGAATGTATGCGGTACCGAACGAGGGAAAGCCGAAAGTAAAGGACTGAAATTCAGCTTGAAATATGATCCCCGCCTGGAGGATAGAATGTTGGTAGGCGACCCGGTAAGATTAGCACAGATATTGTTTAACCTCGTTAGCAATGCCATCAAGTTTACAAAAAACGGCACGATTTGGGTGCGGGCCTCTTTTACAGAGATTGCAGACGACTGCGTTACTGTTTCCTTCGTGGTAAAAGATACAGGGATTGGCATCGATCAAAGCGACCTTGAAAGTATTTTTGAACCATTTACCCAGGAGTCGATCACCACCACCCGTCAATATGGCGGCATGGGCATGGGCCTGGCTATCGTAAAAAGATTACTCGAGTTGCAGAGCGTTCATATGAATGTTGCCAGTTCGGTGGGCAAAGGCTCCGAGTTTTCGTTCAGTATGGATTTCCCGGTTGCCGCCCCGGTTATTGAAGTGCTCAATGGCAATGGTCAGCAGGCTGAATCAATGGGGCATTTGAAAATGCTCATCGCCGAGGACAATCCGGTAAATGTCCTGCTGATGAAAAAGCTGCTTTCCCGCTGGCATATCAAGCCGGTGATTGCTGACAATGGCGAACACGTGATCCAGATAGCAAAAGACGGCGATTTCGACATTATTTTGATGGACCTGCAAATGCCTGTGATGAATGGCTTTGACGCTGCCATGGAAATCCGCAAGTTTGAAGATGCGAAAAAGGCTTCAACGCCCATCATCGCCTTAACAGCCACTTCATTAAACGATATTAAAGACCAGGTATTAAGCGCCGGGATGAACGACTACGTATCAAAACCATTTAAACCCGAAGACCTGCTCGAAAAAATTCAAAGCCTTGTGGCCACTGTTAGCTAATCTATAGCGGCGAATAATCCGGCAAGTCATGTATAAAATTGTAGGTCCTTGTTTCAAAATCAATCGTGCAGTAATAGTGCTGTAATCCATTGGTAACAACAAGTGTTTTTACCCGGTGCACCATATTATAGCGTGCCACCTGGTCGAATGTTTTTTGATCGATTGGAACTGATGGTGCTTTGCACTCCACTAATAGGATCTTATCTCCCCTCGTATTGAAGACAACAATATCCGACCGCTTTGCCTTACCGTGCAGCACATGCCCGCCTTCAAGTTTTATCAGCCCCTTCGGATAGCTTTTTTGATGGATAAGATATTGTACAAAATGCTGCCGCACCCATTCTTCAGGCGTCAGGATGATGTCGCGCTTCCTGATTACGTCGAACAAAATTAACTGCCCGTTCCGGTCGGTAATTTTAAAAGGGTGGGGGGGCAGATTTAACGGAACCAGCAGATCCATACCGGCGAAATTAATGATTATTGGTTTATAAGCGCTCATTTATCTACCTGCCGAACCTTGAATTCACCCTAAGATAAAACAATAGACAGGCTCCGTGTTCTCTGCGCCTTCTCTGTGCTCTCCGCGGTTAAACTGCACAATATGTAAGAGCAAAGTATCATTAAAATCCTTAATTTGCGCCTGAAATGACCGCTGCTGATTTACTGAAAGACTTAAAAAACAGGAAGTATAAACCAATATACCTGCTGCATGGCGAAGAGCCTTATTACATCGACCTGGTAAGCAATTTTGTTGAACATAAGCTCCTGCCCGATGCCGAAAAGGGCTTTAATCAAACGGTGTTCTACGGCAAGGATACCGATATCATGTCGGTATTGAATGCGTCAAAAAGGTACCCGATGATGGCTGATTACCAGGTTGTGCTCGTAAAGGAAGCCCAGGATATGAAATGGGGTAGCGAGGACCCCGACAAAAAAGGCATCAACCCGGTTTTGAGCTACCTCGACAACCCATTGAAAAGCACCATCCTGGTTTTTTGTTATAAATATGGCAAGTTCGACAAGCGCAAGAAAACCTACAAAGCCATCGAAAAAAACGGAATTATATTTGAATCATCACCCCTATATGACAGTAAGATACCCGCCTGGATAGAAGATTTTTTGGCCGAAAAAAACTACAAGATCAGCCAGCAGGCTACATTTATGTTGTCGGAATATTTAGGCAATGACCTGTCGAAAATAGCCAATGAGCTCGAAAAGCTGATGCTTAACATACCGGCCGGCCAGGAGATCACCCTAAAGCAAATACAGGACAATATTGGCATCAGCAAAGAGTATAATGTTTTTGAGCTGCAAACCGCGTTAAGCAAAAAAGACACCCTCAAAGCAAACCAGATCATCAACTACTTTGAAGCCAATCCCAAAGCAAATCCAATAGTACTTGTACTTGGCAACCTAAACAACTTCTTTACTAAAGTATTGCTTTATCACTACGCGAAAGACAAATCGCCGCAAAACCTGGCCCGGGAACTTGGCGTAAGTCCATATTTCATAAAAGATTATGAGCAGGCTGCGCGGAGTTACAACCAATGGAAGACTATGCGGATCATTAGCTACCTGCGCGAATACGATGTAAAGAGTAAAGGAGTGGAATCGAACACCGATCATGGCGGGCTGATGAAAGAATTGATGTTTAAGATATTGCATTAAGCAATTTGTTAAACTTGCGGAATTTATCTTTATCACTACCCTCTCATATCTTACATCTGCACATCCGCACATCGCTTTCTCACATCTCACATCTCACATCTCAAATCAGCCCCGATAAATTTTTGACAAGATTTATTTTCAACATACTATCTTTATAGTGATAAAAACACCGGCGCACTATGGCTTTCAGTTTCAATTCCGATAATGGCTTGCAAAAGACCGAATATGCGCACCAGGAGCTGATGAACTTTTTCAACGCCATGGACGAGGTTTTTTTCTCTGTGGATCAGGAAAGCCGCAAAGTTATACAGATATCAAAAGGCTGCGAAAAATTGTATGGGCATAAACCAGAAGAATTTTTGGCAAACAACCGGTTGTGGTTTGAACTGATACACCCGGACGACAAAGAGATTGTGGGTGGCGAGGATGAATTGCTGCTTCGTGGCGAAACTGTATGCAAAGAATACAGGATAGTGCGGAAAGACAACACCATTCGATGGGTGGAAAATAAAGTGGTGCCGGGATTTGATGACAATGGTAAGCTGGTAAGAATAGACGGGATAACGAGGGACATTACCGAACGCAAACAAGCCGAAGAATTGCACCGGGAGCGCGATGCCTGGAGTCGCCGGATTGTAGAAACAGCCCAGGAAGGCATTTGGACCATCGACGAAAACGATAAAACTAATTTTGTAAACCAGAAGCTGGGCGATATTTTGGGCTACGACCCAAAAGAGATGATCGGTAAAGAACCAGCTGTCTTTATTGATGGGAGCGAAAGGGATGCTGCTAACGAAAGGATACAGAATCGGAAACGGGGGTTAAAACAAAACGTCGACGCGGTTTTCTTGTCAAAAGCCGGCGAACAGGTATGGCTGAAGCTTTCAGCTAACCCGATTTTTGACGAAGCCGGAACCTACAAAGGCGCGCTGGGCATGATGACCGATATAACTCAGCGGAAAAAAGATGAAGAAGCGCTCAGAAAATCAGAAGCCAATCTGCGGGCCATTTTTGATAATACCGATTCATCTTACATACTGATTGGGTCCGACCTCAAGATAATTTCCTTTAATGCGCTGGCGCAGAAATTTTCACAGGAAAATAATGCCAAAGATCTTGAACTAGATAAAGATATAAGCTACTATTTCAGCCCGGAACGATGGCCGTTTATTCAGGAAACACTCGATAAAGTGGCGCGGACCGGCGAGACCGAAAGTTATGAACTCAGCTATCCCAAACCCGACGGGACGCTGCAGTGGAACAACGTTCGGTGGCTGAATGTTAGGAATAGCGACCACGGACATTTGGGCTTTATTTTGGCCAATAAGGACATTACCGAAATGAAAACCGCTATGCTCGAGCGTGAAAGGGTAACAACAGATTTGATACAGCATATCAAGGACCTGGAACAGTTTACCTATATTATTTCGCACAACCTAAGGGCGCCGGTGGCCAATATCATAGGCCTGTCGGAAATGCTGAAAGAGGACATGCTTGACGCGGACGATAAAAAGGAAGTTGTTGAAAGGGTATCGCATTCTATAAAAAATATCGACGGTGTTATCCAGGACCTGAATCATATTCTGCAGGCACGGGAATTGGTTAATGAAAAGAAAGATGAAATTTATTTTATCGACCTGGTAACTACCATCAAAAGCAGCATTTTCAATACCATATCAAGCGAAAAAGCACAGTTCGAATGCACCTTTGACGTCCCCTCCATATTTACTGTCAAAAGTTACCTATACAGCATTTTTTATAACCTTGTATCAAACAGTATAAAATACCGTCAGCTCGGGGCCACGCCGGTAATTTCCATTGAAAGCCGTAAAATAAAAGACAAGGTAGAGCTTCGTTTTAAAGACAACGGCAAAGGCATCGACCTGGATAAAAACGCCGCGCAACTGTTCGGACTTTATAAACGGTTTGACACCACCATGGAAGGCAAAGGCATGGGGCTTTTTATGGTAAAGACCCAGGTAGAGGCGCTTGGCGGCTCTATCCGGATAAAAAGTAGACTAAACCACGGAACCGAATTTATTATACAATTTTCTGCGTAAAAATTCAACCAGATATCTTGCAAGTCAATTAATTAGCTTATATTGCAGTGATAAATTGTTGATGATTCATGAAGCGTGTTAAACCAGCCTTGCCACTGGCGTTGTTTTTTATTTTACTAATAGTTTCCTGCAGGAAAGCTGCAGTAATGCCAACCTATCCGTCTAACATGTCCTTTGTGTTTAATGGAAGCCCGGTTAATGCGAAAAACCCAGTGGCTGTTTATGACAGCAGTAAAACCGCCCTGCAATTGATGGGGCAAACTACCGGCAATGTGATTGAAGTAGTGGTGAATGGTAAAATGGGGCTTGGTACATTCGACATATTAACCGGCCAGGCATCCATAAATTATCGCGTTGGCTCCGACGTTTATACGGCTACTTCAGGTACGGTCACCGTTACTTCATTTACCAACATACAGGTTACCGGAAGCTTCGCATTTGCGGCCGCCGATACCGCAATGATAGCCGGCTCGGGCACTAACGGAACATTTACAACACCCTACACTGCGCAATAACGGCTAACAAACAAAATATGCGTGGTTATTAGCCCACCTACCTTATTTGTTAATTTTTCGCCTGCTAATCAGATACCTCAAACTTGTCGGCTGTCACCCTGATCCTGTCATCGTCGCCTTCAACCTCAAATAAAAGAGTTACTTTACCGCCCTTACCTATTATGGTAATCGTCACATTTTTATCCTCGCCGTTCCCATTGTCAATAACCGCTTTAATAACAGTTTTGCCTTCCTTATAGGCTACAGGCCAGTTACAGTCATCTGATTTAATGGTACCGGCCATTTTGTGTTCGTCGTTTGCATTGATCACATCTATGGTGATGTCCTTCGTTCCGACAACTACGGTAGCCTTCTCGTCATCCGATCGGGTAACGCCGCCATTCGCGTCCAAATGGTCGGTCTTCGAAGTAGTGATGGTAAATTTATGGCCGCATTGGCCAAAGCTAAATGTGGCGCCTGCCAGCAGCAGCGAGAGTGTTAGTGCAAGTGTTTTCATCGTATTACTTTATTTTATTTCGCATTTCAGGTAACATCCGCAGCATCCTATTTTCCGGCAATGAGTTGTTTAACCCCTTCGCACATTTTTCTGATCCGGTAATAGGAGGCTGTGGTGTTTTCTTTTTTATCCAGCTTGATTTCAAGCCTTCCGGGCGATTCTTTAATGTGAAACCTGGTACGATCGTTCAACGATGTAGTAGCATCGACATAATCATTTGGCGAGGAACCCATCTGGTCGGGACTTATGTTCCTATTGATATACCCCTCAACTCTGCCCGTTGCTTTTGGGTCATACCGCGCCGAAAAAGTATACACGTCTTCATCTTCAACCACCGAAACGGAAATCGAATGGTTGTAATCGGTAAACTTAGCCCAGAATAGGAACGTGCCTAAGGCAACAATGCTGAATGCAGCAAAAAGTACGCTTGTTTTCATTTTAAATCCTCTTTATAAAATTTGTTTTGTAAAGATATATGTTTAAGATGGTAATATGCAATACATAGTTCTATAAAAATTAAAATAAATTTTAGAATCGACCCTTCTTTCAATTTACAGGTTGATTTGTCACGGCACCGGGAGGGGCGGTGTTTGGTTTGTATATTCGGATAGTGGTTGCAATTAAGGGATGAACAGTTAACTAATTCTCTGTCTTTACGTATACAGGCCTTTATTTGTCTTCTATATAGCTTAAGTTATTTTAGCCGAAACGTCAGTCTCAGCTTCTTTCGGTCCCGATAGCTATCGGGATTCGGACTAATCGGCAAATAATCAGCCTGCTTGTAAATGTAATTTGCTTAACATACCATTAGGATTGAATGATTATTGAAGATTTACCTACGCACGCGGTTGAGCAATTTATTGACTTTGACCTGGAAGACGACCAGGAATTGGTTGAAATTGTCGAGTTGGCCTCGGCCGTCACCCACTCACCCATAGCCATCATATCTTTTTTAGATAAGGACACGGCATATTTCAAAGTAAAAAAAGGAGTAAGCAAAACGGCCATCCCCAGGGATATGAGTTTTTGTGCTCATGCAGTAAAGCAAGATGGGTTGATGGTAATCCCTGATATGCTCCTCGATGAACGTTTTTTAAAAAACCCATTGGTGACAGGTGGTTCACGGCTTCGATTTTTTGCGGGCATGCCGCTGATAGCTCAAAATGGTGAAAAAATAGGCACGCTCTGCGTTCTCGATACCGAACCTCATATCCTGGACGAGCACCAGCAACTGGTTCTAAAGATTCTTTCAAACCAGGTGATGAAGGTTGTTGGACTCCGCGCCGGCCTCAAGCTCCTTGAAAAAAAGCAAGCTGAGCTCGAGGAACAAAAGCAGCTCAATAACGATGCGAACATCCGGTTGCGTTCTTTTTTTGAAAGTTCCACAAATTTCCAGGTTTTGCTGGGTAAATCCGGCGAGATAATGGACTTTAACAAAACCGCTTATAATTTTATCCGGGCGGTGCATAAAGCCAAAATTGTGAGGGGCGAGGCCCTTGTTAAATACCTTGCCTCCGATTTTGTGGCCACCTTTATCAGGCTTTATAACCAGGCGCTGGAGGGACAAAAGGCTTTTGCCGAAGGATCAACGGTTTATGAGGAAATGGGCGTAATTTACTGGGAAGCCGCATTTGAAGCAGCCCGTGATGACGAAAACAACATTATCGGTGTATCCTACCTGATCCGGAATGTTACTGAACGGAAGCTTAAGGAGCAAAAGATAATTGCACAAAATGCTTCGTTATTACGAATTGCGCACATACAGGCGCATGAATTCCGCGCCCCCCTTACATCCATAATGGGCTTGATGAGCCTGATAAAACAAGAAAACTATTCACCCCCCGAAGAATATTTAAAATTGCTTGAACAAGCCGTCGAGTCGCTCGACACCACCATCCGGAGGATATTATACGATGTGGACAATTCTGTTATCCCACAATACGCTCCCGATAATCTATAGCAGGCGATCAATTTGCAGCTACATTATCGGCTCTCCGATGATTTTGCCCCCGGTCTTCGGTTTGAAGCACCAGCTATCGGTTACGAAAACAATACAACGATCAAAAGATTATTTAAACAATAAAGGCGGCCCAAAAGCCGCCTTATTTCTGCGCTTTTTTTTCTAAATCGTAGTCGGGCTTCTCAACAGCCCCAGGATAAATGCTATTACGGCAATAATTAGTAAAGTATAAATTATTCCGCCTGCCGAGTAAGCAAACACGCCTACCGCCCATCCTATAACAAGGATAACTGCGATAATATAAAGTAATGATCTCATGGTATGATGTTTTAGTTAAGTATGTTAACTATTGTTATAAAATCGTGCCAATCTTGATCGCTGATAAAATCCTATTTTTACCCCGCAAAAAATGTGTGCAATAGGCGACAAAAACGTCCATTTTAATTCTTTACCGCAAAAAGATGGGTTATGGTCTACTTTATGCAGTGTCACCCATAAGGTGTGGTCCAAAGTCGAAACCCGCGGGCCTTGAGTAAAACAGACACAAAAGTCGACTTCGGACTAAAGACTTCAGACTTGAAACTAATCCTCATCAGGGTGCACCAATGTAATCCTTTCTTTGTTCAACCGTATACTGTCAACCGGCGATAAGGTTAAGGATACCTGTATGTTTTTTCCCTTCCATTTTCCCGTAAGCTGCAAAATATTTTTGGGCGAGTAGGTATAGTTGAGCACCTCAACAATTTTGCCGGGCTTCGTAAAAGTATAAGTTCTTTTCAGGCTATCGGTTTTAAAAAGGTATTGGTTGTACTTGTCGCTCATGTCCCACGTTACAAAGTAACCGCTATGAGGCCACAAAAATATGTGTTTCCACCGCAGTGTATCGGGCGCGATTTGCGTCAGGGAATCCTTGATCGTGAAGCTGGTAACCTTATACATTTTCTGTTCATTGAGGCCATCGGCAACCTCGCCATAATATTTTTTAGCAGTAATAGCTACGCGAGCAAGATATATTAATGGAAAAAGCACTAATACCGCTGTGAGCAAATAGCCTTTCCACCTGGTTCTGAATACCCTGCGCTGTTGCGGGATGACAACTGGCACGCCTTTAAAAAACAGCCGGAATAAATTTGCCGCATAAGGCGCCAGCAGGTAAATGGTGTAGAGCAATAAAAGCGACGAATACAGTTTTACCGTGATGTTGTAAAACCAGTTTAAGGCAACAACATTGCCTAAAATCGTCAGCAAAAAAACGTAACCGAATACGGCCGTGCGGCGCGAAAGCAGCAGTAACCCCGCAATTGTCTCGCAGGCGCCGCTAAATATGGAGTAACCCGGCGATACCCCTATAAAATTCCACAAAAGGTCGTTCCGGCTGAAATCGCCGAATGGCAGCTTTAAGAAAAAAACATTAGGATAAGGCATTTGTACGGGTATAATTTTGTCAATACCATAACCCAATATGGTGATAGCCAAAGTGTAACGCAAAAACAGGTTGAACCAATAAAAAAGCGTGTCGTAGTTACGTTTCTTTTTATCGGCAAGGCCCCAGGTAAAAGCGGCTATCAGGGAAAAGAAAAAAACCGTCAAATAGTATATGGCGCCATAATGGTTATCGAGCGGTATGCTCCGCATCGTTCCAGGGTTGTACCCGGTGTGATAAATATGCTTATCCAGCCAGTACAGCAAGCCTGCTAAAGGTTTATAAAACGCGTAAATGCTTTTATAAGAGAGGCCTAACAGGTCCTGGTATATGTTAAAAGCCCAGCAAAGTATAGATGTGATGCCCAAAAACAA
>Ga0206808_1106_pt2 | contig 20368 bp, 22 predicted proteins | sample Alteio_BWOrgCont_58_FD_152899 | JGI IMG/M metagenome (GOLD analysis project Ga0206808, IMG submission 152899) | Enriched cells from forest soil in Barre Woods Harvard Forest LTER site, Petersham, Massachusetts, United States -... | ecosystem: Environmental > Terrestrial > Soil > Temperate forest >...
GAACCAGAGGTCCGACAGATCTTCGTTACTAACGGTGTTTTCAGGCAGCACATAAACTGCCGTGTTGCCACAGTTACATGCGTAGCCAACTTCGGCAATTGTTCCATACGATTTAGGGTTTACCGTGCCAACAACTACATCGCTTTCATCCATCTTTTTCTTAACCATTTGCCACACGTGAAATGGCGTTAAGCCTCCTGGTAGGCGGGGTGATAGGAAACGGTTTTCCGATGTCGGTGGTCGCAATATCCAATGTCCATTATAGATGTAAGAACCGTGTAGCATCTGTTTCTTAACGTATAACGAATAGATTTCATCAGGGGACATGCTTTCATTTATATCAAGAATGAATTTATCCTCTGAATTTTTTGGAATTCTTTTTGCAAAGTATATCTTTTTCATGTTTGGTTTCGAATTAGTAGTGAGGAAATCCTACTGGTTAGGTGTAAGCAAAAATGTAAGTTCGCGCCATTATTTCTGCAGTTCTTCATATGCACCTTGAGCCTTATTGAGAATGCTTTTTAACCCTACTTTGGCTTCTATCAATTTATGCTTGGCTAAAATCCCGTAATACCGGCCTGTCAGGTTATCAATTTTGGCTTTTTCGGCATCGGTTAGAACATCCTTGTATTTTTCGAACTCTGTGTCACTGTAATAAGTAAAATCAATTTCGGCTTTGGCCCAATCCGCATCTTTATACCTGACAAAATTGGCTTCAAGGGTATTTATCCAGGTCGAGTAACTTTCAATGTACTCGGCCTTTAAGGCGGAATCGGTGCAAGCACTCATTGCAAGTATTGCAATGAGTGCTATCCTTTGAATTATTGTTTTCATTTGTGGCTATATTAAATCCGAGCGGCTTTCACCGAATTAAACAATTTGTCATACGCTTCGACGATCATTCCCTTAAAATGGCTTTCATAAAACCGCGGATGGCTGCGCTTATACATGTCGTCTAACTCTTGTAAGCGGTCAAATTCGGCATTCATACGCTGGTCGATACTCTGATTAAATTCAATGTAGGTCTGCAGTTGTGACAGGTGGTGATCTCTCTGAATTTGAGCCTGTTCGTAGCGCAATGACAGCGTATGCTTGTCACCTAACAGCTGCATTTCTTTAGTGTGGATTAAAACCGCCTCCTGCTCTTTTACGTCCTTTTGCTTCGCTGACCGTTCGAAATATTCAGCTATGTCATAGAACTTCTTGGACAGCAGGGGTATTAATTCGGTTATCATTGTCAGTACGAAAAATACCAGGTACATCATGATATTGGTGGGATTGCCAGAACGAAAAACCACCTCGTGGAGCAGCTCCATATTTTTGTTCATGCCCTGTGAAAATTGTGAAGGGACACGCGCTATTTCAGCATTGAGCAATTGCCCGTTTACCCGGTGTATGGAATCTATGCCTTTGACCGCATTCATTTTTAGAGCGATTTGGCCGGCCCTGGCGGTGCTGTCGGCTAGGTAATTGGCGTATTTGGTCTTATAAATGGTGCCAATGCCCGCGTGCTTGTAAGGGCTTGATCCGTCTGCTTCGGCATTGAGCGCAAGCCTGCCATTGGCCAACTCCCCGTTCAAGCTGTCAATTTGTTTATATAGGATTGTCTTATTTGCGTCGATTGCTACATCTTTCGCACCGTACTCACCTCTAATTCTGTTTTCCTCAACGCTGATCTCCTTATTCCTGGCCGCAGCGATGTCCTTCGAGAAATAAAAACTGTCAACCAAAAATGAGTTAAATAGGCCCAATGCTAAGGCAATAAAAATGCGCCATTTTCTGAGGAAAAATTGTCCCGGCTTGACTTCGGTGAAAACAATTGGCTTGTCGATAAAATAATAAAGTAAGGCTGAAGGTATCAGCACCAGGGGGAAATAAATAAATCCTCCGTTGAAGCAATTGTTGCAAATACTTAATGCTAGTAATGACCCGCAAAATAATATCGTGAAGAGAAGCGTTTTCGCCAGTTCGCCCATTGACCGCTGCGTTTCATCGGAACACATGAGGTAGTATTTCAGTGAGGGCCGCAACATAATCCTGGTTATGATTGGCACCGATGGCTGGTTTTGTAGTTTAGTTTTCATTTTTTGTTTGGTTTTAAATTATCCCCCTTCCCTACAGGGTCGGGGGATGTGGCGATTAAACTTTTTCATTTAAAATTTTACTGAAATCGTCTTGTAAAATCATAAAGTCCTGATTCCACTTCGCAATCATGATGTCTATTTCATTCATGATTTGCTTTTGCACAAATGGCTGTCGCTTTTCAGCATCATAGTACTTTGCCTCGAGCAGATTATAAAATTGATTGCTGATGCGTGTCAGGTTGGTTTGCATTGTCAAGGCATTTTCCTTAAAAATTACGCTGGCAGCGCTTTGCAGGCCGGATCGTCCTGTCTTCAGCATCGTGTTGACTACCTCCTTAATAAAGCTTACATGAGACGCACAGATTACTCTTAAGGCATCATTTTGACCATCGAGGACTATCCGAATGCCTTCGAGTTCCTTTTCATCGAAAATCTTAAGCATTTCCTTTTCGCCTTTTGGTAGCAGTAGTCTGCTCACCCAGGTTTGATGACTGGTCCTGAGGTCTTTGACATGCCGAGTGAGCATCGTTTTCCGATGGCCCTCAATGGTGGTTTGCCCGGTCAAGTCCGAGCCGAGAATTTTTAATTCATCCTTAGCGCCGTTCACAGTGCTGTTTGAATGGTCGCTGAAATTGTTGGTGTTTAGTTCCATGATAATTGGTGTCGTTTCTGCCGGTTGACTCTTCCGGTTTTAGTCGTTATTTTGTTTTTTCGGTTTATTCTTCAAATTCCGTGAAATACCAGCGCAACACCCGGTTAATATCCAAGTGGCGTTTTTGGGCTACTTTAAAAAAGAAGTATGAGGTTGGAGTTAGAATATTGTCCTGGGAATCAGGATTTGAACAGGACAAGGCTGGTACTTGACTATTATTTAAGTCATTGTTTACTAATGCTTTAGCTTGCCTTTTTGGATTGCCTGTTTTAGACTGCCGTTGGAGTTCTTTTTTCACGATGACTCTTTTTTAAACACCCTGCGCAATCGGCTAAAATCTCGTGGGGTGTTTTTTGTTATCGAATTACTGAAAAATCTAACATAACACAAATATATGTATAAAAAAACCAACAAATTACATTTTTATTTAACAAAAATTTTTGTTAAGTTTGGAAAATTTAAGAAAGGCTTTTTTTTTACTTAATGACTAATTATTTATCAAAGCTTTTGGGGTTTGCTTTAAGAAGAATGCGGACTCCTGGTGTATCGTCCGCGGCTGTGGCCAGCCTTCTCAAAATTCATGACAGCAAATACAGGCTAATCGAAGCGGGCGGCCAAATTTTGGATCCTGAATTAACGATACCGTTAAAAAGCATCCCGGTTTTCAAAGACGTGCAAGCTGACAAGCTTTCGCTGTTTATTACCTACAGCTATTATCTGCAAGAAAGCATCAATCGTATGAAGCGGGACAGCAGTTATAAAGACACTCCCGGTAATAACGATAACCCGGTAGCACAGGCAATCCTGGCTCTGATCGAATTTGACAAAGACGTTGAACTGTTTCTTGATACGAATATTTTGCAAGAAACTTCTTTCGATTATGACCGGGCTACTACAAACGTCATTTTATTTTTGAAGAGCAAACCAACCGCGTTGAATGATGAGCAAAAAATAGGGTTCTTACGAAAGCAGCTAATAGAAATTGAAGAAGCAACATTGTGCGTATTTAATCCGCTAATAAAAAGCAGCATCAATACCATAAACAAGGACCTGGATAGACTTGGGATGTTCAAGAGCGTAAATGACCAAATTGCCGACCTCACTGAAAAAATAAAAGGGATAAAGGACCTAAAGCTGGGCTTTGATACCATCAACGCACCGGAGTTCATCAAGGTGCATAAATACCAGGAAGTGAAAGGGATCATTTCTAACCCGCAAAATTTGCTTGATACCGAAATAATCACGGATTATTCGTCTTATATGAAACAGGTATGGCTCCCTTCATTGAAAAGCATAAAATTTATTTTTTTATCCGAAGATGAAGACACGCTGATGCAGATCGTATCGAAATACCGCAACGAAAAAATGTATGCCTTGTATGAGCAGGAATATAACCGGAAAAAAGATGACGAATTTCGAAATGGAATCAAGAAAATAGAATTTAAGTGTATCAGCAAAAAACACGATTTGATAAGAACACTTCTCGCTGACCACGATGAATTTTGGTTTTATCATTCAATTGATAACGATGGGAAAGATTTTAAAGACGGGATCGAATATGGATTCATGACGTATTCGATTAACAAGGAAATAGACCCCAATAATTTCAAATATGAAATTTTGACAAATAAAGAGGTGCAGGAAAGCAATCGGGCTTTCGATTTGGTTTGGAACGCGGCTTCGCATGTGATGTAAATAAAAAAACAGAAGATGAAAAAGTTAGAATTAAAGAAGGTATATATCACCTTATCCCTGGCAGCTTTAGGTCTGGTACTTGGGTCAATCGTATCTTTTCTAAAGCTACCGGTCTACTTGGACACAGTAGGGATCATGTTGGCAACAATTTTATTGGGGTGGCGCTATGGCAGTTTATGTGCCGTAATCACCGCTGCTGCAGCCTTTTTTGTGGTTTCGCCATATATCCCGTTTTATTTGCCTGCAATGCTGGCAGTCGTTTTTTTGACTGAGTTTCTTTTTAAAAAAAGGATGTATTCCAATTTTCTAAGAAGTGTATGGGCCGGCGTTTTGCACGGGATCGTTGGGACCGTTATTTCGGCTCCGATTACCTACTTCGTGTTCAATGGTTTTACATCAAGCGGCAACGATGTAATAGTGGCTTTTTTTGCGGCACATGGTATTAGCCTGTTTGTTGCGGTTATATGCTCATTACTGATCTTTGCGGTGATTGATAGAATATTGACCTGCCTTTTGTGTGTATCGATTACTAAAGCGCTACCACTAAGTTTCTATAAAAAGAATGCACTAAGAACATTGAGGGATGCCGAAGTCGAGTCCTAATCTAACTTTGATAAATTTAGCACTGCTATTTTACGTATTGGTATCAGCCAGCAAGCTTCTTATGCGCTATGCTATCGTACCTCATATTCTCATTGCAGCAGTATATTTCGGAATACTATCACTTATTTATAACCGGAGAGAATACCTTGTGCTTGTTTGTACCTCCTTTCTTTTTTTGACCTTCTTTTTTTCGTTCTTGGAATTCAGGCAATTCGGGTGGCCTTCTTTTTGGAAAACGTGGCTTCTGCATAAACCGGCCCTGTATTTATATGCCTTCCTATTACTGCCAAGTTTATTTCTTACTTACACATTGAATTTTTTCCAGATTTCTACCGATATGGGGTCGTGGAGTAGAAGGGGGCTATTTCGCTTTTTTATCCCTGTGATCGTTAAAAAAGAATTGATCGTTCACCGGTACAAAAATATCATGGCGGCGCTATGGGAAAGAGGGTACGATACAACCAAAGCAATAAAAAGGCTGCAGTTACTGTACCTGTGGATGATCCCGCTGATAATCACGACGCTAATTGAAGGAGTCGAAAGTTATGAATATAACCAAATGCTAAACGCTGAAATAACCCGATATGTTCCGAGAAAAAACCTCTACCGGGCTTCCATGTTGCAAAAGGTTGGTTTTTGGTTTTTGGTCGCCGCATTATTCGGATTAACAATACTGCGTTATGTCTAAGATTTATTTACCAAAAATTAACGATGCCGACTGGATAAATAATGAGAGCGATGTTCTTATTGAGAAATGTAAAGTTGTAGAGCCAGTCAATTGCTATCGGGTGTACAATAGCTTTTCGTTCATTGATGGTACTGGCTACGTCGAAAAAGCCTTCGAGGAAATAGACTTGGTGTTGCAATCAAACAAAACGAATTGCTATATCAATGAGACCAATGAATTCATCAGTCAGTGGCAACTTGGTAGATATTCAGAATATAACTTGTCCGAGTTATCCGGTGGGTGGAAAAAATACTTATCGTTGGCATTGTTTACAAACCTTAAATCAGACGGCAAAATTTATTTCGATGCATTTCGGCAGCTTTCAGACCGTCTTATAAATTCATTCTTAAAATGTCTTATTGATACCAACGTACCAATAGTGTTTTTATTCGAATACGATGTTTCACTGTACCCCGTAGACTGCGATAAAACAGATGTCTTTTTACAAAGCCTTAAACAGGATTTTACATGTATCCAGTTTACAAACCAAAAAAATGATCTACCAGTAAAAGAAACCAATTATTATGCTGGAAATTAGTAACGTTAGTTTTTCATACCCGCATCAGGCTATACCGGTGATATATAACTTTTCTGGTGATTATGCCGCCGGGGAATCGACCTTAGTCGTTGGAGATAACGGAACGGGCAAATCTACACTTGGAAAAATTATTTGCGGAATCATAAACCCTAAAAGTGGCGAGGTGAGCGTTAACCATGAATCCCTGCATAAACTTGCTCCGAAAAAAAGAATACTTCAAGCTTATTACATTAACCAGATTAATCAGCTGCAGTTCTTAAACAGTTCGCTTATTGCAGAAATCAAATCGTATGAAAAGCTATCAGGCGGGAATTTCAGCCAAACCGTTTATGATAGCTTTTTTCTCCCAACCGACTTGGAATATAACCCCTTTGAACTATCAGTTAATCAAGCATGGAGGTTTTCTCTATTTTTATCAACGGTAATAAATCCTAACGTTCTTTTTGTTGACGAAATTCCCTCGCCAACTAATGAACGAAACCGTCGTGTTCTAACAGAACTTCTCGAATTACGCGGGCACGATAAAAAAGTAACTTTTTTCAGTTATCAACGAAAAATAAACTTAACTTTCGATAACTTTATTCATTTAGAATAAAAAAGGCCCTTTCATCAAAGGGTCTCTAGCGACCGGGGTACTCATGTGCAGTACCAAATTGCATCAATTTCATCGAGCCAGTTGGAGTTATAACTCGCTGGCAGTCATTAGGCCTTAATACATCCCCCAAGGGCACACTACTTGGCGATGTGTTTGTGGAGATTGGGAGGAATGAATGCCTTATTTCCTGCTAATGTTCAAACTGCAATTTTCAAATAGTGCGACCTGTTAATTTTCGGGAGCCCACTGGGTAAAGTATCCGTTGCAAATTTGCTTATGACATTTTCTATAATCGTATCGCATAGGCTTGTGTGAACTTGGTTTCTGGCTTGTGTTATCGGATCATCTTCCAACGAGGCTTTAACTTCCAAGGTGACATGCCAATAGTTTAGCATAGTTGGTTTGTGCAAAGTCTTCACTATGCCGACTGCTTTAATCGGCCCGTTTTGTACTGCTCGTTCGAAGCTGAATTTGCGATTGCTTTTAACAAATTCCTTGTTATAGGGGGCCGTGTACGGGATAGGTATGCCATGAACTTTGGCAACAGGGATAAAAACCAGCCTATAATTTTCTGCAACTTGACAATAACTTCCAAAATACTGAACTTTAACTAATTCGCCGGTCCAATCGTGAGCTGCAGGCCCCTTTTGTTGTAATTCGGCATGTTTACTTATGAATTTGGCACCCAAAAGATTCATCGACATGTCAGGAACGTCGTTTGTATAAAGTCCCATAGGATGCAGATTGCCCATTCGGTTCCGTTGAGATTTAGCGTCGATCCTTCTTACAATGAAAAGGCTGTCCACAGATGTGGTTAAACTATCAATGTCTATTTGGAGTTTAAACCTAATCTTGGGAATAATAATGGACGGATATTTTAGTTTAGGTGTTCGCACTTAATACTTTCTAAGAATCTATATATTCCTTAAAACCTCTGATGAAATCATCGAAGTCGTTTGAATCCGCCGAGACTAGCTCATCGCCCTCGAAGACACTAAAAATTACGTCGTTCACCGGAAATCCCTCCACTGCCATCAATGGTTTGTTAATCATCAGCATTCTTTCCTCCGAAAAGCGTAGGGTGAACTTTAAATTTTTATCTGGGGAAAGTTCTAGTAAAACCTGGTCTGCATTTAATTCGGCAACTTTCGACGCTGCGTACAGGCCGACGCTTTTTACTTGATCATTATTGAGGCCGAGGCGGTTGGAGTAGTGCTGCAACTCAATTTCCATGTCTGACCAAAAAACTGCAAGGTTCTCTATATAGCTTTTTGGCATGTCAAAGCCGGAAATGTAAACGTCACGAAACGGCTTGTCGTTTCGTTTGTTCGATTCGACTTGCGCGTTTGGAAAATCCGCGGTAGGCGCGGTAGCGGTAGAGATTGCATTCAGTGTTTGAAGCCCGGGCGCCGATAAACTCGACCTCCATGAGGGCCCACTTACGCTATCGATCAGTCCACAATCAGCTACGGCAGCGGGTACTGCCGTCTGGCTGCTCGGTAACCCGTCTGTCGCAGTCAGATATAGGTTTAAAGCCGGAACTGAGGCGGCAAGAAGAGCAGCTAACGTCTTCGCCTGAATGCCACCAATGTTGGAATTCGGTAATATGTTCATATTATTCAGCTAACAGAAGTGGGACGATGTGGTTTTTGAACTTTTCTACAGACTTGTCGAAAAATATTTTCAAGTCCGCGCTTGTACTAAAGCCTGAAAGCGGCGAAATGCCGTAATGGTCGTTCATTACCACGAACAACTTAGAGGCCTTATTTACCCGTGGCTGTATCGCTACCGCCGTCAACTTCGCCAATGGCTCTTCAATCACATGGAATTTGAATTCGTCTACATGGATCCCCTTAAACTGTGCATGATTGGTGGTCAACGGGAATCTCGTTTGTAACCAATTGGGCGCTGAAAGGTTTTCGCCTAGATCCAGTTCGAATTCTAGATTTATGCCGAATTGACTTACTGCCAAGTTGGTGATGAAAGATGCGTCTATTTCGTTAAATTGGCCTGCGAGTGCGTCATGGCTGGATAAAAGGTCGTCAAGGCTTGGATTATAATTTACATATCGAGCAGGCCCGATGTTGACCTGGGGGCGAGGGGCTATCGTCAGCGTCAAGGTTTGCGCTCCTGGAGCCGGCTCGATCTTCGGAAACGCCATAATCGTTAAGCCGTTGAGGTCGAGCGTGAAATTGGTAGTTTGTGGCGAGCCAAACAGATTTCGCGCTTTTTGCTGATCTAGCTGCGGGATGCTAACTATTCTCGACCAGGCAAAAACGCAAGAAAACGACAATATGTTTATATTAGGGAACCGCAAATTACTTTTCATGTGACAACAGAATGGCGAAAATAGAAAATTGTTAGGCAATTTAGATAGTTTTCAACAAATGCAACAAATTTTAACACAATTTAACGCAAGTAGCAGCCGATTTTAATTTAGGATGGTCGTTACTTACGGGCGATAGATACCGTTAATAAGTACGTTTTAGTCATTATAAAAGGCCCATCACTGGGCCTCTATACTTTGTTCAACACGCATTTCCTGGCTTTTATCATACGACTGCACTTTCAGAATATAATCAGTGGCTTTTTGCGCCTGCCCGCTGGCGTACACAATCAGCCGATCGTCATTCCGCAGCCTGTCAATCCAGCCCTTAATATAAGCCACACTGTTATCAAACTCCTTGTAGATTATGCCGGTAATGGAATTGAGATAACAAGCCCCGATTTCGGCAGTCAGTTCCTCGATGCTGTAGGGGTCGGAACCGAACGTGGTTGGTTCGATAATTTCCCGGCGATTGAGCCTCGAATGGTGACCGGTACTGTGTACAAGCTCATGGAACAGCGTTCCATAATAGCTGCTGAGGCTGTCGAATGTTTCCTGCTTGGGCATATTGGTATGGTCCGTTGCCGGGTCGTAATAGGCCCGTTGCTTTCCATGCCTGATCTTCGGGCAATTCGGCATTCGCTCAATGATCTCGTCACAAGCAGAAATGCCGGCAATGGATTCAGGGGGAAACGGGATGGTAATCACTTCCGGCAGGCCATTGATCTGGTCAATGTTGAAGACCTTGTAATAGCGGAGGATGGACCGTTCTTCACCGTCCTGGTTGAAGCGCTTCCAGAAGATTACCACTGCGCCTTTTTTCCCCTTCTTGACGCTTGCGCCAACTGCTTTGAGTTGTTTCCAGGTCAGGAAGTAGTTTTGGGAGTACCCCAATGAGCCCAACAGCCAGGTATTGATGCCGGTGTAGGGGCGCTTGGTAAAGAGGTTCTGCGGGTGGCCGCCTTCGGTCCAGGGCTTGCGCCAGGGAATGACTTGCTGCTCTAATTGCTCGATGATGCGGGTGGTGATGATGCTGTATACATCAATGGTTTGTGTTTGAGTTTCCATGTCGTACAAATTTTGGTGTCAAAGAATTTTCTTTGATTGTAGTAAGTGGAATGGCATAAAAAAAGGGGGAAGATTTTTCACTTCCCCTTGTTCCTTGAGAATCAAACCATTATACGTTGTAGATCATGCGCTATTACTATCATGTGATTATATCCGCTGCATTTTATGGCTTTCGTATTTCTATTAACAGCGTTTTGCCAGGAATCGCCTTGAAATCATAATAGCGGTATTGTAATCCGTTCTTGTCCTTAATTAGGATGTAATAGCAATGCCCGCCCACGAGTGAGTCGAACACCGCACCTTGCGGGGGCAATGTAGGCATAGATGGGTTGACGATAATTTTGTCGAGGAACCGGTCATCATTTGGCCCAATGCTAATGGTGTATCCGCAGGTCGGGCATGGTGTCCAAAAAAGGACACCTCCTAGACCGCTTTTATAATTGTGGTGAACCCCGGCACCGGTGTCAACATAGACAATTGGCGCTTCGTTCAACTGTCGGATCGGTTTTAGCAGTGAGGTATCGCTGTTATGAGCGACACTGAGTCGATTGGGTCTAATGCCTTTTTCAGTGAGCGTATCAAGCTTACCCGGAACCGTATCAGGCAAGCTATTGAAGCGGGAAGTGGCGGCGTGCTCTCCGGGCGGCTGACACAACGCGGGGCTTGCCGCCACCGGGAAATCACGATGAGCCAATAGCCGGTCGTTTGTTTTCGGCCTGTTTGTCTTATCACCCAAAGAATGTCTGGCCCCGCGCGCATTAGGGCCGACCGATACGAGAACAAACACTCCGTTCTGCACTTTGAAATTAAAGTGCCAGTGTGCATTCCCTTTCTTCGGGACAGTCATTGAATAGGAGAACCAACGACCGGCGATCCTAAACTTACACAGGACGTCGCCGCTTCTCACGTCATTAAAGGTGCACTGGCCAAGGGCATCCGTCTTGCCGCAGGCAATGAGTTTTCCGGTCAACGGCTCTCGCAATGCAACGGGAATCCCAGCCATTCTATGGCCTTCATCGGTCGCTGCTATGCATATCTGGTTTTCCGCTTTGTGTTCGTGCACAAGAAGGTGCCTAGCGCCGCTTATCGTTATGACTGAAGACGTTATGGCAATAGCTTGGCTCCCAAAGAGCACGTAAGGATTCAGAAGCAATGCTTTTGCAGCGCGTCGGAGCGAGCTGAAAAGAGCGTGGAATGCCATGCGCACGTTGTCTCGGGTCCGTCTGTTGAAAAACTTCGACATGGCAAAAATGGCATAAGGCCCTTAGGTTTACGTTCGTCAGGAATTAAAAGTTACGTTGTTTCGAGGTTATTTTAATAATTAAAAAGAGCCCCGACCCTGGATGCATAGAGATGCCGAAGTAACTTTTTCAGCCGGAAGAATTGCTGCTTAAACTCCTCGCTGTTGATTGGTTTTTGGGTCAATCCATCGGCATATGCTCGCGCTAAATCCCTTGCTCCCTACGCCCTCAATCAGTAATTTCAAATAGATATGGAATCTCGGCAGGTTCAGGAAGTCATCGACGGTAAATATCGGGTAAAACTCCTCCGCCATCACTTTTGCATCGGTAGTTCCCAGGCGAAAGCAAATGAGCGTCCCGACATTTCCTAATATGCCACTTCGCACTTCCTCCGGCAGCTGCTCCATGTATTGGTGTGTCAGATATAAGCCCACCTTGTACTTGCGGACTTCACTTAACATGCTGGCAAATGAGGTGGTAATAAATGCATGGCATTCGTCGATGAATACCATAAAGGGCAAGCGTTTGTCTTCGGTTTGTTTCGCCCTCCGCATCGCGGCTGTCTGGATAGCGGTGGTCAATAGGCTGCCGAGTATCTGTGACACATCTTCACCGATGATACCTTTGGAGAGATTACATATCAGAATCTTGCCGCTATTCATGATATCCTCAACGGAAATGCCCCCCTGTTGCCCGACAATTCGCTTAAGGATGGAATTGGCTCCGAACACGCCCGCCTTGTTCAATATCGGCATGATAATTTCTGTTTTCAGGCTTGGCGTGTAGGCGTCAAATTCATCGTGCCAAAATGATAGAATAGCGCCGTTGTCGGTGAATTGCAGTACCAGATTCCTAAATCCCTTGTCCAGTAGCAGCGGCTGAATATCCAACAGCGTCGCGGTTGGATATTCCAGCAGGGTCAAAATGGTATAGCGCAAAATATACTCCAATCGAGGTCCCCAGCTATCTCCCCATATTTTTTTGAAAGAGAGCACTATTTCAGAGGCTACCACATGCCGTTCGTCCACAGGCACACCGTGGAGCGGATTGAAGCCTAAGGCTTCCCGGGGGTCGGTGGTGTCAAAGTACACCACATCTTGCATCCGCTCAATCGGAATGCGTTCCAATAGCGCCTTGCATGCGTCCCCGTGCGGTTCAATCAGTGCAACACCATAACCTTTTTTTATGTCATCAAGTGCCATGTTCAACAGCAGGGTGGTTTTGCCGCTGCCAGTTTTACCAATGCTATAGACATGCGAAAAGCGATCCTGGAGTTTGATGCCGAAGGGTTTGTTTTGATTGCGGAATGTGGTGTAGCCGATGGGGGTATAGGTTGTTGTTTGCGCTGTATCATCCATACTCCTAATTGTATGGAGCGCAACGGCGATATAACAGGAGGTAACAGATTTCTGCTTGGATTCTTTGTACCGCCTGTTAAATAATCTGCCGTATGCGAAACTGGAATTGTGGAACTTTCAGAAGCACAATTGCAAAGGTTTATTGAATTATATGAACGGAGGTTCGGCATTACCTTAAACAAAACTGATGCTCATAGAAAAGCGCTTCAGGTTCTGAATTATGTGCGCATCGCCGTAATACCGGTTGCAAAAATTGAAACAAATGATATAAATACTATGCCAAACGTAAGTGATATTCCATAATGCTTTTTGTACCTGATGAGGGGCAACGGATAGCTTGCGTTTGGCGACAAAAGTGGGTTCCGTTGTCCCTCTTTGCGTTGTTATGAATAAAGAAAAAATAAATTATTTTATATACGCTCGAAAATCAACCGAACCAGAAGGCCGGCAGATTTTGTCGATTCCCTCGCAGTTGCGTGACCTTCAAGGTCTGGTAGAAAAAGAAAAGCTATCCTGTATTGAAACTATCACCGAAACCCGTTCAGCAGCCTCACCATACAACCGTCCAGCCTACACCGATATGATTGCACGGATTAAAAAAGGCGATGCGTCGGGGATAATCGTTTGGCACATTGACCGCCTGGCCCGCAATGAATTGGAGTTTGGCGAATTGAAATATCTTTTGCAGGTGGGAGTCATAAAATCAATCTGGACTGCATCGCGGGAATATAGAAGCGCCGACAATGGGTTGCTGATTAGCCTGGAAGCCAGCATGGCAACGCAGTACAGCCGAGATTTGGGCGATAAAGTTCGTAATGGATTGACTCAAAAATGCATACTTGGCCAACCGCCCGGCGTTGCTAAACTCGGCTACTTGAATACTAAATTTCAGGAGCACGGTTCTAATAAAATCATCGTTGACCCGGAACGATGGCATATAATACGAAAGGCGTTTGATTTGTTGCTTTCAAGGCAATACAACACACCGCAGATCGTCGATGTTTTAAACAATGAGTATGGATTTCGGACGCGGACATCCACAAGAAAAATGGGGCGCCCGTTGCATCGTAGCGTATTATACCGAATATTTACGGATCCTTTTTATTCCGGCTTTTTCTATTACAGGGGATCCCTCCATAGAGGCTCGTACAAGGAGATGATCTCCTTGGAAGAATTCGACCGTGTCCAGGAGATTTTAGGGCGAAAGGGCAAGCCCCGGCCGCACAAACATCATTTCGCCTTTACCGGCCTAATGAAATGCGGTGTCTGTGGTTGTGCAATTACCGCGTCTAAAAAAACCAAGTTGGTCAAGGCAACCAATACATGGGCATCCTATACCTTCTATCACTGCACTAAAAGGAAGGGAAAGGAGTTATGCACCGATAAACATTATACTACCCTGGCCGACCTTGAGGCTATGATTAGAACGGAGCTTATCGCCTACCAGTTAATGGGCGAATTCAAACAATGGGGCATTGAAGTTTTAAATGAGATGTACTCACATGAGGCAGATAAACAGCAGGTACTTATCGACGAAACAATAGGCCAAGAGCAAAAACTACTGAAAGAAATAGACGTTTTATTAGACCTACGAATCTCGAATACCATTTCGGAAGAAAAATATCTCGAGAAGAAAACCGAAAAAGAGGCACTGTTGCTTCGTGTCCAGGAAAACACCTCCAAGCTTCGGACCGGTGGGCAAAATTGGCTGAGAGACCTAACGGAAAAGCTTGATATTGCAGCAAACATTGTCAAAAAGTTCGACACGGGAATCCTTGAGCTGCAAAAAGATGTTTGCAATAACTTCGGTTGGAACTGGACATTAAAAGCCAAAAAACTCTTTATTGACAAGTTTGAATGGTTCGAAGCAATTAAAGAATACTCGGATTCCGCGATTGCCGTTTTTGGACGGTTAGAACCGCAGAAAGCCTTTGATTTATATGGACAAAAAGCATCCTTTGATATGCTTCGTCCCATGTTGCGGAGACTACGCAACCACATTAGAACCAAGCCACCTTAATATCCACACGTTGCAAGTAAAAACTATTGGTAATAAAAAAATCAACCTCCTTATTCACTCCATTAATCTATCACATAATCAATCTATGGAACAAGCATACACGAATAACTTAAAACCGATCCGCCTCGAAAAGAGTATGACCCAGCGGCAAGTGGCAACGCTAATGAATATGCAGTGCGAATCCCGTTTATCACAGTGGGAAAATGGCACTGCTGTTCCGTCAATTTTCAATCTCTTTCGCTTATGTCAGATTTATGAGGTCACTGCTCACGAATTGTTTTCAATTGCATCTGATGAATCCTGTCAGCCATCTTCAAAACCGCCCGCTTGAGTGCTGCACGTTCTTCCATACTCATCCAATGATAAAGCAGAAACACGGAATAGGCATCGCGGGTGACCACGTAATTGCGGCCAGTTTTGGTGGCAGTTAGCTTGCCTTCCTTGATATACCGGAAGACGGTAATCCTGCTTACTCCGAGGGCTGCCGCTACTTCACTGGTTGAGAATAGGTCTTCTGGCGAATTAGACATGGGAAGAGACTGTAGCACGGAAGGCCCCTCGTGGCTAACAGATATGTCATGTAATGTGTCGTCAAAATTAGATACATTAGCACTTGATTAATGGCTACAATACGCCTAAAATCACAACCATATGAAGAATATCGTTACCGTCAACACCGAATTGCCCACTATCAAGGACTATGTTGAATATCGCTCGGGTACGTCTTTAATGGATTACGACATTGTGTTGTTTGATCCCACACTGCCCTACGAAACAAGGATTGATTTTTCTGGAGGAGGGTCGTGTATATCTATTGAAGGTACAACGCGATTAAAGCAATCAATGGGACACTGGTCGAGGGAGTTTAGCGGCGCACTAAGAGCTGGAAAAACAATTTTCATCCTCCTAAATGAATATGACGAGGATTCGGGGGCAAGCGGATACACAACTGTTAAAGGCTCTCGTACATACAGCACCTATCAAATTAACAACTACGACGTTTTACCCACCAGCATCGGCCTCCGAAACGCAAAAGGGAAACATCTGAAAATTGCGGACACCCGCTTTAAGGGGTTGTATGATGCAATTAAGGACATCGCGGAATACCAGGTTGTCATTACCTCAGCCGTAACTAAAAAAATCTTCACTTCAAAAGACGGGTCAAGTGTCGTTTCCGCCATAGTCAAGCTCCAAGACCTCCCAGGAAATATTGTCTTTTTACCGTTCTTCGATATTGAACAGATGAACAAGTACGACGAGAAAAAAGATAAGGATGTTTGGACGACTGAAGCAATTCGAACCTCAAAAATAATAGTCAGTCAGCTAGTCGAGATCGACAGGGTTCTGAGATCTGATACAGAGGAAACGCCAAAGCCAGAATGGCTAGAATCGATTGAGTTACCGAGGATGGCTGCCGATATAGAAAAAAGTATCCAAAAGTATGAAAGTGACATAGCAGCTTTGATGGAGGAAAAGAATAAGGAAGTAGAGTCAAGAAATGAATTGTTAAAGTATTCGGCATTGCTTTATGAGAACGGGAAACAACTAGAATTGGCAATTGAGCGATGCTTGCAACTCATCGGGTATTCAGTGCAGAACTTTCGGGAGGGCGACCTGGAAATAGACCACATTATCACGAGCCCCGAAGGATTTCGGATGATAGGTGAGTCAGAAGGAAAAGACAATACAGCCATCGATATATCGAAGTTTAGACAGCTGGAAACAAATATTAATGAAGACTTTGCAAGGGATGTGGTTTCGGAGCCAGCAAAGGGCATCCTGTTTGGCAACGGCTTTCGGCTGGTTGAGCCAAGCAAGCGAGACGTTCAATTTACCGAAAAATGCCTAACCAACGCCAAAAGACTCGGGACGGCGCTAGTCAGAACCATGGACCTCTATAAAGTGGCCCTACATATCCTCGATAACCCAGAGGACGATAAATTCAAAACGGTTTGCAGAGATGTAATCGAAAACACCGCCGGCAAAGTTGTGGAATTTCCAAAACCTACGGCAAAAAGCGAAAACCCAGATTAACATTGTCGCTTAAAGAATATCGAAAACAAATTGTGGTTGTTCAAGAGAATGCGGAAGGATGCCGAAGTCTCGTTATTATTGTTACATTTTGGCTCTTTCTGAAGATAGGATAGTCGATCTATAAGGGAAAAATACTGTTAGGTGTGTAACAAAAACTTATTTAGGGGACTAAATAACTTATACGGACACATTCGGTTTTACGCAGATTTCAGATTAACCCTTAAATATTATGTTTTATAGCATTGCTATAAGTAGCAAGGGCGGAGACTGTGCGCCCGCATTAGAACTAGAGCGCCCTAGTATCCACAATGCAGTACGCAATAATTATTGCTGGTAAAAAATTCGACCTCCTATTTAGTATTCTTAATCTATATCACAATTATATCTATGGAACAACCAAACAATTTAAAACGAATCCGTATTGAACGCAGACTATCACAATATCAAGTAGCGCTGTTGATGGGGCTCCAGTGCAAAAACAGGCTCTCGCAATGGGAATGCGGCAAAGCGGTGCCACACATCAAGAATCAAATTAGGTGGCTTTTCAATCGCTGATTTAGCCTTTTCCATTTATGGGGCTGCTTTAAGTTTAACACCTCCAATTTTATTAAGTCTGTTTTCTAAAAGAGAAGCATTAAAAAATATGAGCGTTTGGGTGAATGTTGCTGTGATTTTTGGATTTACATCGGCCTGGGCTGCTGCTGTTCTTGGAACATACATTGACAGCCCCAAAGATGAAAATCTTGTTTTCTTGTCGCCTGTTTTCGGGCTGTGTGTAGCGAGTTTGATGCTGGTAACCGGGAAAATTGTCAATGTTGTATTCAATTATAAAAGAGGCCCATCAATGGGCCGCTAATTGTTCAACAAAATGTTCTTGGCCATTATCATATGACTGCGCCTTTAGACCGTAATCAGTAGCTTTTTGGGCTTGCCCTTTGGCGTACGTTATCAGACGAGGATTTTCTTGAAGGCGTAACAGCACTATTCTTTATTCCAATTATTTAATTGCTACATTTACCCCACCAAATCACTTATTGCCATGCAATTAGACGAAAAACGGCACGTTATAATGCCCCTGTTAGACGAGCTACGGAAGTACAATCCTTCAATCGGCAAGTACGAAAAAAGCATGATGACAGAATCGTTTGATTATTCTGTCAAGCTGTCTAACGGCCTCATCAGGCTGCCGGAAGAATTAGTCAGCGACTATGAAAGGAGCCCTGATGCAATAACGCTTGTCCGTATCAAGTCTACCGCCTCTAAGTTTGTTCCTTCCAATGCAACAATAGCATCACCTTCATCAGCCGGAGCCTTTCCTGTCGAGAAACCAATAAAAGGAAATCGGCGTATTATCATACGTGCGGCTTCCATTGCAATCGCCATTATTATAATAATTGTCATTGCTATCTTATTGATTAGCCGGACACAGCAACGCGATAAAGAAAACGCCGCTCGGATACACCAAGAGTTGCTTGATTCAGAAAAAACAGCCCGGCTCAATCAGGAACAGCTTGATTCAGCGAACGCCGCTGCAAAGCTTAATAAAGAAAAGCTTGATTCAATAAACACTGCCCAACAAAATCAAGAAAAAGTTGCAGAAGCGGCCAAAATAGCGATTCGGAATACCATCAGATTCTATGTAACGGCCAGCAGAAATGCGTTCACGTATAAGCTGGTAGGAAGCATCAGCAATTTGAAAATAACCGTTACCAACAATACGGCTTATACCATGGATGCGGTGAAGGTTCGTGTTGCCTATATAAAGCAGGACGGTGGGGTGTATAAATATGAAGAACTAAGTTTCAACGGTATCGCGCCAAATTCCCAGATGACCCTTAATGCCCCTGATAGCGACCGGGGAACTCATGTGCAGTTCGCAATCGAAACAATCTCATCCAGTCAGTTGGGACTGTAATTCTTTGATGGAATATACAAGAAATCCGAATAAGAAAAAAGGCCCCGTCAAAGGGCCTCTACCGATTGTTCAACAAGCATTTCTTGGCTTTTATCATACGACTGAACCTTTAGAATGTAATCAGTAGCCTTTTGCGCTTGCCCGCTGGCGTACACTATCAGCCGATCATCATTCTGCAGCCGATCAATCCAGCCCTTAATATAGGCCACACTGTTATCAAATTCCTGGTAGATTATGCCAGTGATGGAATTGAGATAACAGGCGCCGATTTCCGCAGTCAGTTCCTCAATGCTGTAGGGGTCGGAGCCGAACTTGATTGGCTCGACAATTTCCCTGCGGTTGAGCCGGGACTGGTGGCCGGTACTGTGTACAAGCTCATGGAACAGCGTTCCATAGTAGCTGCTGAGGCTGTCGAATGTCCCTTGCCTGGGCATGTTGATATGGTCAGTCGCGGGGTCATAATAGGCCCGCTGTCTCCCGTGCTTGATTTTCGGGCAGTTCGGCATCCGCTCAATGATCTCGTCACAGGCGGAAATACCGGCAATGGATTCGGGCGGAAACGGAATGGTAATCACTTCCGGCAGGCCATTGATCTGGTCAATGTTAAAGACCTTGTAATAGCGGAGGATGGACCGTTCTTCCCCATCTTGCTGGAAGCGCTTCCAGAAGATGACCATTGCGCCCTTTTCACCTTTCTTGACGCTTGCTCCTACTCCTTTGAGTTGCTTCCAGGTAAGGAAGTAGTTTTGGGAGTACCCCAATGAGCCCAACAGCCAGGTATTGATACCGGTGTAGGGGCGCTTGGTAAAGAGGTTCTGCGGGTGGCCGCCGTCTGTCCAGGGCTTGCGCCAGGGAATGACTTGCTTTTCCAGTTGTTCGATAATGCGGCTGGTGATGATGTTGTACACATCAATGGTTTGTGTGTGAGTTTCCATGTCGTACAAATTTTTAGTGTCAAAGAATTTTCTTTGATTGTACGCGATGGATAAGTAGAAAATAGGGGGTAAATTATACCTAAAGAGTAATTTAACATTCTACTCTAAGGCTTTGATTTTCACTATTTAATCTATAAATTTAATCGTTTCATTAGATATCAGAAAAATGGCTGAAGAAATGGCTCAAAAAACGGAGCAACCTGAGAAAGACCAAATTGGAAAAAAAGGAACGAGTCAAAACAAACAGCAGTCTAAAGCCAAAGCTAAACAACATGCAAAAATTTTACAGAGGGAGCAGCAAGAAAAAACACTTGCTGCAATGCAAGCGGCAGCCAAAGACGTAAATGGCTATGAAATAACGTCAGTATTTATTAGGGATGAGGAATATATTATCTATGAGATTAAAACCGACTATCTATCAGATTCATTCAAAATCTATATCCACACGAAACAAGAAAAAGATATTAGTGGAATTACTAGACGATTTGAGGCAATTACCGTTTATTACGCCGAATTTAAAAGCATTCTGTATAAAGTAAAAGATCCCCACACCTATAAAACCAGAGCGGCGCTTTTG
>Ga0206808_1112_pt1 | contig 20363 bp, 25 predicted proteins | sample Alteio_BWOrgCont_58_FD_152899 | JGI IMG/M metagenome (GOLD analysis project Ga0206808, IMG submission 152899) | Enriched cells from forest soil in Barre Woods Harvard Forest LTER site, Petersham, Massachusetts, United States -... | ecosystem: Environmental > Terrestrial > Soil > Temperate forest >...
ATTTTGCCAGGATAGTCGAATGCCGAAACCGTCCGGGCGTGGGTTGTAGTGGAGTAATTTTAAATCTGCGCGTGTCGATGTGCCGTAACTACAAATCCGCAAACGTTTGGCGCATAGGGCGATTAATTGTCGGCCGTATTCATCATCAGCGTTGATGACGGCGGGCGCGCCGGAGGGCAGCAGTTCGGTGAATAACCGCGCCTTTGCAGCGAAATAATTTTCCATCGTGTCATGGTAATCAAGGTGTTCGCGCGTGAGGTTGGTGAAAATACCCGCGCTGAGTTTTACGGCTTCCATGCGTGCTTGTTCGATGCCGTGTGAGGAGGCTTCCATCGCGAGGTGATCGATATTGTGCGATTTTATTTCTGCCAGGGTTTCGTGCAGTTCAACGGCGAAGGCGGTGTTGAGGGAAAGTTTTTTTTCAAAGCTGGTGCCGATGACGCCGAGCGTGCCCATGGATGCGGCGCGGTAGCCGAGGTATTCCCAGAGTTGTTTAAGTAAATTGACGGTGGAAGTTTTGCCGTTCGTGCCGGTGACGGCGAAGATGGTGTTGGGTTGTGTGCTATAAAATTCGGCGGCCATTTGTGCGAACATGGCACGTGGATTTTCTGCTTCTATGATGTGCGCGCCTGCTGCCTGCGTGCCGATTGGAGCGAGAATATGCGTCGCGCCTTTCGCAATCGCGTCTGCGATGAATTCTTTGCCGTCGGTTTTTACGCCAGGGAGTGCGGCGAATAGGAATCCGGGTTGCACCGCGCGGCTATCCGCGGCCAGTCCGGTGATGTTAATGCCCTTTACCTTCTTCGATGACATGCGCGTAGTCTAACCCTGGAATCGCCAATTTCTGCAGCAATTCTGGCGCGTTTTCGTTGCGCGGCGCAATCCCTAAAATCGGCGCGGCGCCGGCGATAATGTTCGCGACGGGCGGCGCGGCGACCCAGCCGCCGGTGGCGTAGCCGAAGGTATCCTTGCGCGGGTGCGGTTCGTCGACCATCACCAGGACGACGTATTGCGGATCGTCCATCGGGAAAGTTGCGATGAATGATGAAATCAGTTTGTCGTGAATATAATGGCCGTTGATATTTTTTTCCGTCGTGCCGGTTTTGCCGCCGACGACGTAGCCTGGCACGGCGCCTTTTTTACCTGTGCCTGCGAGGACGTTGAGGCGGAGGAGGCGTTGCATGGCAAGCGAAGCTTCGGGGCCGATCACGCGCGGGCCGATGGGGGCGGCGTTGGCGTTGGTGTCTTTTTTAATCAGGGTCGGCGTCACCAGGATTCCGCCATTCACCATCGCGGATTCTGCACGCAAGAGCTGTGTGGGCGAGACGGCCATGCCGTGGCCGAAGGCGATCGTCATCGTATTAATATCGCCCCAGGGTTTGGGGATGATGGGGTGGCCGACCTCTGGCAGTTCGATCGGCGCGGGTTTCATCATGCCGATTTTATCGAGGAAGGCGCGGAACATTTCGGTGCCGATGCGCTCGACGATTTTCACGGTGCCGATGTTGGAGGAGAAAATGAAAACCTCCGGCACCGTCATGATTTTATATTCGGGGTGGAAATCGTTGATGGTGAAACGGCCGTAATGGATCGGTTGGCGCGCGTCGACGGTGTCGAACATTTTTACCTTGCCGCTGTCGAGGGCGAGGGAGATGGTGAGGGATTTAAACGTCGATCCCATTTCGTAGACGCCCAGCGCGGCGCGGTTGAATTTGGGGTCGATGGCGCCGATGCCGCTGGTCGCGCCCGGGTCGTTGGGGTTGAAATCGGGCACGGATGACATGGCGATGATCTCACCGGTCTTGACGTTCATCATCATGCCGATGCCGCCGATGCCGGAGAATTTTTGGACGGCGTTTAGCGTTTCGCGGCGGACGATATGTTGCACGCGGCTGTCGATGGAGAGCGCGAGGGGTTCGTCGCTTTCGCTGAGTTGTTTGTCGAAATATTTTTCGATGCCCGCGATGCCGCTGCCGTCGCGGTCGGTGTAACCGACGGCGTGCGCGGCGAGGTTATCGGTGGGATAAATGCGCCGCTCTTCGTAGCGGAAATCGACGCCGGGCAGGCCGAGTTTGTTGATCTCATATTCTTCGCGCGGGGTGATATCGCGTTTGAGCCAGATAAATCGAGCGCGGGGGCGGGAGAGTTTTTGTTTCAGGCTAACGGCGGTTTCGCCGGAGAGTAACGGCGCGAGTTTCGCGGCGGCTTCGGGAATATTTAAAATTTCTTTCGGGTCGGCATAGACGGATGCCATGCGGAGCGTCGTCGCCAACATGTCGCCGTTGCGGTCGGTGATGTCGCCGCGCAGGATGGGTTCGTTGTCGTCCGCAGTGGTTGTGTCGTCTTCATCCTGGATGGTGACGGTTTGCGTTTTATGCGCATGGCCGAGGCCGAGGGAGACTTTGCATAACGTGACGACAATCACGCCTGCCAAGATTACGAAACATCCCGCCAGCAATAACAATCGCTGCCGCGCAATGGCGAGAGGGCGGGGGATGAGTTTCATAGCGTTTGAATCGCTATTCTAGTCAGCTTTTACGCGTATCAAAGTACCTGGTTTGATATTCATCATCGCTTTTCTAAGTGCAGGAATAAGCGGCAAGAGGCCGTCCAAATCCGTATCGCGGCTGTCGAGCAGCAAGACGGATATTTTCCGGTCCGCCATATTTTGCTGCGTGGCAAAACCTTTATCCACCGTAATAAGTGCGGCGAAATTTTCTGCTTCGGCGGCGGCCAGTAGTTTGCCGTTCACCAATTCTGCCCAGCCCATTTGCCCTGCGCGGATAATTTCAAACTCATCCAGATATTTTAATAGCGGTCGTGGTACGCAATGATCGAGCAGAAATTTCATAGGCTCGCGGTGCCGCCGAAGTCTTGACGCAGGCGGGATTGCTCCCATTGAATGACGGCTTCGGCTTGGTCGCGTGAAACGTCGGGGAAGTGGTCCAGGAAGACTTCAACCGGTTTGCCTTTTAATACATAATCAAACAGGCTTTGCGCGAACACGCGCGTGCCTTTGAACCGCACGGCGCCGTGCAAGGTGTCTGGCGTTGCGATCAAGATGGATTCCAATTCGTGCGGGATTTGTTTCATCCCCATATTATACGAAATTATGCTGGCAAAGTCACTATTAACGCGTCGCCGCTACGTGGATAATGCCTGCGGATGACATCGTGTTAGGCGTTGCGGTTGCCATCTGCACTGCTGGCAGACCGGCTTGGAGTTGCGCGACTTGGAGTGGTTTTAAATTCGTCAGGTATTTGCCGGATAGGGCTTCCAAACGCTGGGGTTGATTGAGGTACGCCCATTCGGCTTTTAGCACGCGCGTACCGTCTTCGTTGGCGGCGAGTTGTGCTTTGAGGTGACGGAGTTCACGTTCTTTGGCGTCGACCTGGTAGCTGATTTTCATCAGCGTGCCGCCGGCGAGCAGGATCATGACGAGCCAAAAGAGGGGGGCGAGACGTTTCATGCGGCTATCTCCGTTTGTGCATAGGATTCGGATTCAAAAAAAGGGGTGCGAATAGCGGTCCGCAATTTCGCCGATCGGGCACGCGGGTTGGCGGCGCATTCGGCGAGGGTGGCGGTGATGACTTTGCGTTGCTGGATGGTCAGCGTGGGCGGCGTTTCGTTACTCTCCAGTGTGGGGAGATAGCGCGAGATGCTGTCTTTTTTACCGCTCTGCTCGGCGAAGAATTCTTTCACGATGCGGTCTTCGAGGGAATGGAAGGTGACGACGACAAGGCGGCCGCCGGGTTTTAAGACGGAGATAGCGGCGGCGAGGCCTGCGCGGAGTTGTTCTAATTCTTCATTCACGTAAATCCGCAGTGCCTGAAAGGTGCGCGTGGCGGGGTGGATGCCGGGTTTGCCGTGAGCGGCGCGGGCGACGATTTCGGCCAGTTGCAGGGTGCTGACGATAGTGCCTTCCTCGCGCGCCTTGCAGATCGCGCGGGCGATGCGGCGGCTGGCGGGTTCTTCGCCATATTGGAAAATGATGTCGGCGATTTGTTGTTCGGTGAACATATTGACGACGTCGGCCGCGCTGGTACCTTCGCCGCGCATGCGCATATCGAGGGGGCCGTCTTGCATAAAGGAAAAGCCGCGCTGGGCTTCATCGATTTGCATCGATGACACGCCGATGTCAAAGACGACGCCGTCGACGGGGCCGAAGTTTGCCGAGTCCGCGATTTGCGCGATGTCGCCGAAGCGGCCGTGCATGAGTTTTGCGCCCGGCGGCACGGTTGCGCGCGCGATGACGGTGGGGTCTTGGTCGATCGCCAAGACATCCGCACCGCGCGCGGTGATGGCGCGCGTGTAACCGCCCGCGCCAAATGTTGCGTCAATCACATGGTCGCCCGCCTGCGGAGCAAGCGCCGTGATGACTTCATTCAGCAGGACGGGCGTGTGTTTCATTAGTTTACGCGCGATGCCAGGTCGCCGAGACCGTTGTCGTTGGCGGGATAGGTGCCCGGGCGCAGCATCCAAAAGAAACTGAGCGCGGCGAGGAATGCGGGGTGGAAGATCATTTCTGTTCTCCTAGGTTCATGGAAAGGCGGTATTTTTGCATGAAGGTGCGCTGGGCTGCCTGATGCGCTTTAAAGGCTTCGGGTTCCCAGACTTGGAAGAATTGACCGAGACCGACGAAGGCGACGCTATCAGATAGATTGGCATGCGCGATCAGATCGTCCGGCATGGTGATGCGGCCTTCGGCATCCAAGCCCAGGGGCTGGGCATTACCGAAAAAGGTTGTCGCCGTGGCCATCTGGCTGTCGGAATAGAATTCAAAACTATTGTCCAGCGCAGTGGCCATCTGGCTCATGCGTTCCATATTGAAACCGTCAAGGCAGGCATGTTTGGCAGAGGGCGTGAGGACAAGACCGGAAAAATCGGTCCCCGTGAGGGCGGCGCGCCAGATCGAAGGGACGGATACGCGCCCCTTTTTGTCCAATCTGTTGATTTGTGTTGCTAAAAACAGCGCCACAGGTTCCCTCCCGCCCCTCTTGGTTGATTTCTTGCCTGAACGTTTCTCCGTAAGCCTTTGATATTCTTGGAAAATATCAAAATGGAGGAATTGTTTGACTGATTCTTCATCCAATGGGATATTATGGGATATCATGGGATTAGCCCCCTCGTCAATGGGATGACATGGGATTTACCCACTTTTTCTTTATTTGTTCGATTCTGTTCTTGGGGAACAAGAGTAGAACAAGTAAACTTGTTCTTCGTTTGTTCTGATTTTGGGGTCATGACGTGCTTTCCCCGCGCGCGGGCGCGGATAGGTTTGGATGGATAGGGGGCTATGGGAATACCGCACGGCAGAGGGAGTCCGGGCGCGATATAATAGGATTATAGGCCTATTATGGGAATAAAGTCAAGAATGAAATAAGGGTGGTCTTTCCTAACTATAAAGTTAAGGGAAACCTCGTCGCTTTTTTATTTCTGCAACACCACATTAGGGGATGAGTTATGAACTGCCGCCTGATTTAAAAAACCTCACCTGGCCGCGTGATGCGGCTGCGGCGATTGCGGTGCAGAAGGATTTGCGTGCGCGGGTGCGCATGGAAAATGATTTCGGTGAATTGAAGATCGTCGCGGGTGTCGACGTTAGTCACAAGGATGAGGTGAGCCGCGCGGTGGTGGTCTTGATGCGCGTTGGTGAATGGGCGCCGCTGGCGATCGCGCGGGCGGAGATGGCGATTGAATTTCCTTATATTCCGGGGTTGTTGTCGTTCCGGGAAATTCCGGTGTTGTTGAAGACGTTTGAAAAGTTGTCGGGTTTGACGGACCTGACGCCGGATTTTTTGATGGTGGATGGGCAGGGCGTGGCGCATCCGCGGCGGTTGGGGATTGCGGCGCATTTGGGGGTGTTGCTGGATTTGCCGACGATTGGGGTGGCGAAGAAACGGCTGTGCGGGCGGTTTGAAGAACCGGGGGCGGAGAAGGATGATTGGTCGCTGTTGCTCGACCGCGAGGAGCGCATCGGCACGGTGTTGCGCAGTAAAAACAATACACTGCCGTTATTCATTTCGCCGGGGCACCGGATGGATCAAGAGACGGCGCTGGCGATTACTTTGTCCGCGCTGGGCCGCTACCGCCTGCCCGAACCGACGCGGATTGCGGATAAGTTGTCGAAGAGTGATACGGCGGGGGATGCGACGTTTTTGGCGCGGGATTTGTTTTCGGCGCGGGCATAAAAAAATCCCCGCCGAAGCGGGGATTGAGGCAAGCAAGTTTTATTTCTTAACCGAACGCAGGCATCAGTGGAGCGCGTTTAATATCAGAAGCTCTGATATTGACTGTGGGCACTCCCGAAGGTTTTGCCAGCAGGGGTTTCATATCCGACGGCAAAGGCGTGTCGGATGCGGCGCCCACGGTGATATTCAAGCCTAACTTGGTTACGGTTTTTTGCACGGTTGCGATAACGCTGGCATCGGGTTTGAACTGTCGCCATTCGTCAGGCGCGCCGTTGGCAGCTGAGGCGAAGGTCGAAACATTAATGCCTTTAATGTCGCCGATTTTATTATTTTTATCGAGGGCGAAGGTGACAATAACCCACGAACCGTCTGCGTAATAATTATTGTCTAATTCATTCGGACCGACGGGATATGCTAAAGCCAAATTAACTTCACTTCCCTTATTCTTCTTGGGGAGAAGATCTGTATAAATGGTATCAGAGGTTTGCTGTATCGTGCTGATGTCTGCGCCTTGTGCGTTCCAGCCGAAAATTCCCCGAAGAGAGGTTAGGCCAGATTGAGCCTTTGGCAGCGCGTTCAAAAGTTTATCGCCGAAATTGACTGCTTCAGTTGGGTCGATGGCTGCAGGTGCAGGGATGAAGTCCAAACGCGGATCGGCAGCGGTGATCGTGGAAGGAGTGCCAACCTTGAAAGGGAAAGTTTTGCTGGCAGGGTTAAGTAAAAAAGAATGCACCCCTTCGTTGGTATAAATAAATATTATGCCTGGCGCGCCGGAAGCGAGGCTGGCAACGACCCGAGGCGCATCCCCAAGAATAGAGGCATCGCCGTCGGAATAGAGTTTAAGCGTATCTCCTGTTTTATAGGTTTTTGCGGTGTTATCCTGGAAGGGACCATAAAACGGATTGAAGATGTAGGGATCTGTGAAAAACCCAGTTCTGCTTTGATCGACAAAAGTTTGATTTGGGTTGCCGGTAATTTTGAATGTGAAGGCTTTGCCATCCAGGGATGGAGTGCCGCCGTTATAAGTAATTTGAATATTTGCCGCCTTAACATAGGAAGAGGATGGGTTCGTGCTGCCCGTACCCGTGCCCGTAAAATTATTACCTCCGCCTGAGCCACCGCAGCCGGATAGAATTGTCATCGCGGTAACCCCTATGCCCAAAACGCCGAGCTTCCATTGTCCAGCTTGTCTTTTAAAAGTCATTTTGATCTCCTGTTAAATTTATATTTTCCGTAACGCCATTAGGCGTGTGATCTTGTCTACCGGACTTTAAAATCAAAAAGCAATTAAAACTTTTTTAAATCTAACCTCATAATTGACGGATTGGCTGGAAATATAGGTTTTTAGCCGTTTCCCACATTACCGTTAACTAATTTGTAACCTTATTTTGGTACGCTGAAACTAGGGGAAATAGAATATTTCCACGACAGGCTCCGAAAGGAGAGCGACCATGATGACGAAGAAAAAACTACTGAGCTTAACGCTCCTATTGGGTCTGATGACCCTTCCCGCGATGGCGATGGCTGCCGATGACGACAGCGACAGCCAGGACGGCGCATCCACGCAACAAATGCTGTGCAACAAACGCAGCGAAGTCATGAAAAATCTGTCCGCGAATTACCGCGAGGCGCCCACGGCATTGGGCGTATCGTCGAATGGCGGCGTTTTGGAAGTCATGACGAGTAAAGACGGCAAAACCTGGACGGTATTGCTGACCAAGCCCGACGGCACCAGCTGCCTCGTGGCGATGGGGAATTCTTGGGAGAATGTGAAATATATCGCAGCCGGTACGAATTCCTGATCCGAAGATCGGGTGAGCCTTAATTTGGGCGGCGCGGGATTTTCATTCCCATACAGTTAACGCGAAGGCGGGCCGGTTTTTCCGGCCCGTTTTGTTTGGAGTGGTGGCAGACCGGATGGCTCGCATGAAACTATTGAAAGCGATTTTATTGATTTAGGTGGCGCGATCGGATATGATGGGGGCCAATTTTAAGGGAGATAGCTCGGATGGATGACAGGACACAGGCAAGATCATTTGCGAATGCGGCGCTGAAGGCCGTTCAAGAACGATCATCGTATGCTGCTTTTAAAAGGGCGCACCCAGAGCGTTGCGAACTTTACTGCCAAAATCCTGATTTTGCGTCGGCGGTTATTGGGTCTTTGGGGAGAATGGGTAGCAGCACCTTGGTTGATGGGATTCAAGAAGTTGCGAATTTTCTGAGATCTGAGGGGCGCAGCGAAGGTGCAAACGCGGGGGTGGCACGCGCTGCGGCTTTCGTTAAGCACGGCCGCCTCAGTCGCTGGGAAGATAGGGGTGGAAATGCCAGCGGCGGCGCCCCTGCTGGTCCGTAAGGGGGCGAGTTTAGGCTTGCCGATTTCGTTGCAGGCGCCATAAAGAACTATGGCTAAAGCAGCGGTGCAAAATCTGGAAATAGCGGCGGGATTTCCGCTCAATGAAATTCTCCTCGGCGATTGCGTGGTGCGGATGAATGAATTGCCGGCGGGGAGTGTCGACTGTGTTTTCGCCGACCCGCCTTATAATTTGCAATTGCAACAGGAATTGACGCGGCCGGATCAGTCGCTCGTGGATGCGGTCGATGATGATTGGGATAAGTTTGACAGTGCGGCGGCGTATGATGAATTTACGCGCGCGTGGCTGACGGCGGCGCGGCGGGTTTTGAAGCCCACGGGGACGCTGTGGGTGATTGGGTCTTATCATAACATTTACCGCATGGGGCAGGTGCTGACCGATTTGGGTTTTTGGATTTTGAATGATGTTGTGTGGCATAAGACTAATCCGATGCCAAATTTTCGCGGCACGCGGTTTCAGAACGCGACGGAGACGATGTTGTGGGCACAGGCGACGCGCGGGGCGAAATATACGTTTAACTATCACGCGCTGAAGCATTTGAATGACGGCACGCAGATGCAGAATGTCTGGCAGATTCCGCTCTGCACGGGTGCGGAGCGTCTCAAGGGATTAGACGGAAAGAAAGCGCATGCGACGCAAAAGCCGGAGGCACTGTTGTATCGTGTGATTGCCTCGGCGACGAATGCGGGCGATGTGATTTTGGATCCGTTTTTCGGCACGGGGACGACTGGGGCGGCGGCGAAAAAACTTGGGCGGAATTTTATTGGGATTGAGCGCGATGCGGATTACGCCGCGCTGGCGCGCGCGCGGATTGACGCGATTGCGGAATTAAATCTGCCGGACGATGTGTTGATGACCGAGAGCAAACGCACGGCGGCGAAGGTGAAGTTTGGCGAATTATTGGCGGCGGGATATTTTCAGATTGGCGAGACGCTGCAAGATAAAAAGGGCGGCGTGAAGGCGGTGGTATTGGCGGATGGGCGTTTGGAGTGGAATGGGACTCGCGGGTCTATTCATCAGCTTGGCGCGGCGGTGCAAGGGGCGGCGGCGTGTAACGGGTGGGATTATTGGTATGCGATGCGGGATGGGACGTGGGTTTTGATTGATGGGGTGAGAGAGAAATTTAGAGCTGAAGCTTCCCCGTAAACACTCTGTCATCCCCGCGAAAGCGGGGATGACAATACTCTTAATTCTTATTGTGGCGTTAGTTTAAAGGTATCCCCATTTTGCAAACCCCATTTGGCCGCTAGCCCCGCGTTAATTTCCAGCACATATTTTGCTTCGGCATCGGGTGAGATGATGGTTTCGTCTTGCGGTTTCGCATTCGCGGCGATGGCGACGATTTTTTGGTTTTCGTCGAAGAAGACCATATCGAGCGGCAGGATGGTATTTTTCATCCACATTTGAATATGCTGCGGATAGGGGAAGAGAAAAATCATGCCGTGGTCGGGTGGCATGGTCTGGCGGAACATGAGGCCGTATTCCATTTCACGCGCGGTCTCGGCGATTTCGACGGCGAGGTGTTGGATGGATTGTGCGCCGCGCGTGATGGTGAGTTCGCCGGTTTTAAATTGCGGTTCGGTTGGCGGCGAGCCCCAACAGCTGACGACGATGAAGCTCAGCACGATGCAGGCCATGACAGCGGCGGCGATGGTGTTGAGGATTTTGGTTTTTTTCGAGGGCGAATTCATTTGCAGATAATAACATTTTTCTAATTTATGGCCAGTGTCGTTAAAATTATTTCTTAACGTCATAAATCTGAAATACATTATATGTTAACCTTCGGTTTCGGGGGAGAGCATGGCATATTCATTAACAAATACTTTGGCAAATTTGAAACGGCGGTTCGGGATTAACCGACACAATTATAGACTTCACCAGGACGCATCCTTTGGTTCGGATGTCGGCCAATCTATGCCGTTAAAATTTGTGCCGCCCTATGAATACGAAGATGACATTGCCTACATCGCATTACAGGGAAAAAGCTCTGAGCCCTATATTACTTGCCCGGAAAATAGTGAGATAGAGGCGCTTCCCTTGCCATTATGGGGGCAAGCGGCCGTAACATTGGGGCTCGCAACAAAAGCCGAAATCCTGCAGGCACAATGGAATTGGGTTGATATCGTCATGCAAGGTCGGCGGACCTATGTCGGGATTGATGCGCGTTGTGAAACGAATGAAAACGGCCAAGTTTATATCACCGAGGTGCCACCGAACACGCCCGCGTCCAAGGGTGGACTTGAGGTTGGTGACATTATTTTAGAAGTTAATAAAGAGTCTGTTGTAGGTATGGAACGAAAAGACATCTGTAATCTCGTGCATGGCGACGAGGCAGGCAGCAGCGTTAGCATGACTGTCTTGCGTGATAATAAACCAGTTACCTTAACATTCCAGCGTGAGGTTGTGCAGGCAGACCACGAAGCTGACCTTGGCCAAAACCGGGAAGCTTGGGTAGAGCTTTATAAAAGGAAACAGCAAGAGCTGGGTGTATCAGTTACGCCTGGGATTAAGAGGGCTTTGCCTGGTCAAAAACTTGGATAGCAACCTAGGTGCGATAAAAGTTTACGCCACCTGGTTCCCATACAATCGCTGATACAGCGCCCGTTCGCGCATGAGGTCGTTATGCGTGCCGGATGGCGGTGACGCGGCCGTGGTCTAGGACGACGATTTGGTCGGCGTCGCGCACGGTTGATAGGCGGTGGGCGATGACGATGGTGGTACGGCCTTGTTGCAATTCTTTGAGCGCTTCGGCGACGAGTTTTTCGGATTCATTGTCGAGGGCGGAGGTGGCTTCGTCGAGCAATAAAATCGGCGCGTTGCGCAGCATGGCGCGGGCGATGGCGATGCGCTGGCGCTGGCCGCCGGATAGGGACGTGCCTTGTTCGCCCAGGCGTGTGGCGTAGGCGCTGGGCAGGGCCGTGATGAAATCATGCGCGGCGGCATGGCGGGCGGCTTGTTCGATTTGTTCGGCAGTCGCGCCGGTGGTGCCATAGGCGATGTTGGCGGCGACGGTATCATCGAAAATCACGATGTCTTGCGAGACGAGGGCCATGTGGGCGCGCAGGCTGTCTTGCGTGACGTCGCGGATGTCTTGGCCGTCGATGAAAACCCAACCGGATGCGACGTCGTAAAAGCGCGGAATCAAATTTAGAATTGTGGATTTTCCCGCACCGGACGGGCCGACGAGGGCGAGTTTCTGGCCGGGGTGGGCGGTGATGGAAACATCATGCAGCGCGTTTTTGTCGCCATAAGAAAACGACACGTTGCGGAATTCAATTTGACCTTGCGTGACGACGAGTTTTTGTGCGCCGGGGGCGTCGAGGATGGTGGGTTCGACGTCGAGCAGGTGGAAGACGCGGTCGGCGCTGGCGAGGCCTTGTTGTACGTTCGCGTTGATATTGGCGAGGCGTTTCATGGGCTCGTAGGCCATCGTGAAAGCGGTGATGAAAGAGAAAAATTCGCCCTGGCTGGCGTGGCCCGCGATGACTTGGGCGCCGCCGTAAAAAATGACAACGGAAATCGCAAAGCCGGACAACATTTCACCCAGCGGGGTTGATATGGATGAAAATTTTACCTGCTTCATCGCCAGGCGGCGGATGCCGTCGATGAAGGCGCTCATGGAATTGGCTTCAACGCTTTCCATGCCATAGGCTTTGACTTGGCGGATGCCTTGGAATGTTTCCGTCAGGCGCGAGGTGACGCGGGACCATTCGCCCTGCGTTTTGCGCGCGTTCTGGCGGAGTTTTTTAGTCAAGGAACCGATGACGATGCCCATCAGGGGAAAAGCGACGAAACTGTAAAGGGTGAGTTTGGGCTGCTGATAAACCATCACACCGGCCAAGAATATCAGCGTCAGGAAATTTTTGCCGAGGTCGGTGATGGAGTCCGAGACGACGGAGCGCATGATGCCGATGTCGCTCGTCATGCGCGTGATGAGGTCGCCTACGGGCGCGCGTTGGAACATCGCCAGGTCGGCGCGTAGGAGATGCATGTGCAGCCGTTTTTGTAAATCGGATACGACCGTCTGGCCGACGCCCGCCATGATATATTTATGCGCATAGGTCATTACGCCGCGCACGGTAAAAGTGGCTAGGACACCGACGGACAGCGGCAGCAGCATTGCGACGTTTTTATTGACGAAAATGTCGTTGATGACGGGCTCCATCAGCCAGGCGAGCATGGCGGTCATCCCGGCAGCAATCCCCATGCAGATAAGCGCGACGGTCAGCGGACGGCCGTGGGGGACGATAAGTTCGCGGAGGAGGCGTTTGAAGGTATTCGGTTGCATGGGGGTGTTATTAACGGAAAAAGTCGGGACGCGAAAGTCTGCAAAGTTATTTGTATTTTTGATCGGTTGCGGTATACGTTGGGTATGTCAAAGGATTTCGACCTCTGGAATGGGCAAAAGAAATACGCGCAGCGTGAACACGTGCGGCCGGATTTTCATGAAAAAGAAGTTTGGTGGTGCCAACTGGGCGCCAATGTCGGCGATGAACAGGACGGCAAAGGATTGCGTTTTCTGCGCCCGATTTTAGTGGTTAAAAAATTCAATCGCAATATTTTGGTCGGCATTCCGCTCAGCACCAAAATCAAAACGAACCGCTTTTATTATGTTTGTGAGTTTAAGGGGCGGGAACAGGCCTTTGTACTGTCGCAAATCCGCTTGCTCGATGCCAAAAGATTGCAGGACAGAATGGGGCGTTTACCGTCTGATGAATTCAGGAAATTAAAGCAAAAGCTGTTTGAAATTTTGGCCTAAAATTACTCAGCCCCTCCTTTTTGGGAGGGGCTGCCGCGGCTAGTGCCGATTTGTGATTTTATATTAATACTTTTTAAAAGGAAATTCAAGCATTATTTCCCTTGCATTCCCCCGCCCAAACCCTCTATAACCACCCCATCACTCACGCGAGGGACGGCGGGCTGCTTTAAGCCTTCCACTCCGGTGCCCCTTAAAAGGTATCACATCTCTCGCGGCGGCTTAACTGGAGAAAGGACAAAGACACCATGACTATGCCTAACGTGACCCTGCGCCAACTGATTGAGGCTGGCGTGCATTTCGGCCATCACACGCGCCGTTGGAACCCCAAAATGGCGCCCTATATTTTCGGCACCCGCAATAACATCCACATTATGGATCTGGAACAGACCGTGCCGATGCTGACGCGCGCGCTGATGGCGATCCGCGATACGGTGGCCAAGGGCGGCCGCGTGCTGTTCGTGGGCACCAAGCGTCAAGCGCAGGCATCCATCGCCGAGGCGGCGCAGCGCAGCGGACAATATTACGTCAACCACCGCTGGCTGGGCGGGATGATGACCAACTGGCCGACGATTTCGCAATCCATCAAACGCATGGGCGAATACGAAGAGCGTTTGTCGGGTGAAGAATCCGGCGGTTATACGAAAAAAGAACGCCTGAAAATGCAATTGGAATTGGATAAATGGAACCGGTCATTGGGCGGAATTCGCAACATGGGCGGCAAACCGGATATCATTGTCGTGCTGGACACGAACAAAGAAGAATTGGCGATCCAGGAAGCGCGTAAATTGGGCATCCCAGTCGTCGCGGTGATCGACAGCAATTCCGATCCGGATGGGATTACCTTTCCGATCCCGGGCAACGACGATGCTTTGCGCGCGATCAATTTGTATTGCGACCTGGCGGTTGAAGCGGTGCTGGACGGCCTCAAAGAAGAAGTGAAACGTTCAGGCATCGACCTGGGCGCCAGCGCGGAATTGCCGAGTGAAGATGTGCTGGCCGATCCGGAAGTGGCGGCGGAGTTGGATGCGCCGGTGGCGGTTTCTGCTTAGGAACATAGACAGTGGCTATTAAAAACAAAACTCCGAAATTTAAACTGGCCTTACCATTGGCTGGGAAAGTGATGTGGAGTTTTGTTTGGCGCTATTGTTTATATGCGGCTATTGGGGGATTGATTGAAGGAGCTATTTGGATAGTGACTGCCACTGCCTACAATAATTCAACTGGACAATCTGCAAATAATCCTTGGCTTGGTCTGATAACGTTGTTAGTCATGCTGGTCATACTATTCTTAGCGCTAAAACAATCTATTGAAAGTAACATAAAGAAAATTTGTGCTGCTTTCATTGTACCTAGTGTAGAAGAATCCCTATGAAGCAAGAAGATGCAAGAGTTTCTATTTTGGCGGAATGGCCAAAATGGCGAGCTGAGCATGTTCTTAATAATGACCAGCCAACAGGTGCTGAAGCATATATGTTTTGTGGTTATCTCGACTCTGAGCATCCGCGGCTCTTAAATTTTAAATGCGCAGGTGATAAATGGCAGCACATTAAAATATGGTTAACTAAGGCAGGATATATAAAAACCTAATTTAAAAAATTAAGGAATAGCATTTCTCATTGACCCCACCCCCTTAAATTTGCTAGGCCTACGGCCAATCAAAAGGGCATAGGAGCACAGTATGACAACAATTTCAGCTACAGCGGTCAAAGACCTGCGCGAGATGACCGGCGCGGGGATGATGGATTGCAAGAAGGCGCTGACCGAGACGGGCGGCGATATGGACGCGGCGGTGGATTGGCTGCGCAAAAAGGGACTGGCGGCGGCGGCGAAAAAGGCTGGGCGCGTGGCGGCTGAGGGTTTGATTGCGGCGGCGGTGGCGTCGGATAACCGTCACGGCGCGCTGGTTGAGGTGAATTGCGAAACGGATTTCGCGGCGAAGAATGAAAAGTTTATGGCGTTTGCCCATCAGGCTGCGCAGATGGCGCTGACGACGGGCGGCAGTCTTGAGGCGTTGCAAAACGCGCCACACGCGGGCGGGAAGATGCAGGGCGAGGCGCTCACGGAACTCGTGGCGTCGATTGGCGAGAATATGAATATCCGCCGCGTCGCGGTGGTCTCGGTGTCAAAGGGTGACGGCGTTGTCGCGTCGTATATCCACGCGGCGGCTGCGCCGAATTTGGGGCGGATTGGCGTGTTGGTGGTTTTGGAATCTTCCGCGGCGCAGGAAAAATTGGCGGCCTTTGGAAAACAAATCGCGATGCATATCGCAGCGGCGAAACCGGATGCGCTGACGCGTGAGGAAGTGGATTCGTCTGCACTGGAACGCGAACGCGCGGTGCTGACGGAGCAGGCGCGCACGAGCGGTAAACCTGTCGCTGTGATCGAGAAAATGGTCGAAGGCCGTATTCGTAAATATTACGAAGAAGTCGTGTTACTTGAGCAGCCTTATGTGATTACGGGCGAGGGCACAGTGGCGGATGCGGTTGCAGCGAAAGCGAAAGAACTCGGCACGCCGATTACCTTGGCGGCGTTCGTACGTTTCAACTTGGGCGAAGGCATTGAGAAACAGGAAACGGATTTCGCGGCTGAGGTTCAGGCGGCATTGGCGGGGTAAACCGTATTGTTATCCCGGCCTTGTGCCGGGATCCGCGGTTCCGTCAGTGCACATTCGAAAGCGCCGTGATTACGTCAAGGCAGACCCCGGCACGAGGCCGGAGTGACAGGTTGTTCTTGTGTGGCTACGCCGCGCAGGATTTGTATTTCACCCAATCCGTCAACACCGTGCCGGTTTCCAAAAATGTTTTCAGGCCGGACAGCACGCGCGGCCAGCCGCGTGAAATGCCTTTTGCCATGTCAGAATCCGCGGTTAGTTTATCGTGCAACACGTTCAGGCAGACCATGTCGTCAACGGTTTCGATTTCGAATGTCACGCGCGATTGGTCGGCGGAATCGGATGGGCTGGCCCAGGTGATGACTAGGCGCGAAGGCGGCGTGCATTCCAAAACTTCGCCGATAATGCGCGGCGTTTGGCCGGCGACTTCGACGTGTTCCCATTTCGATCCGACTTTCCAGTCGGAAATATTATTCATGCCGCTCCAATATTGGTGCGTGAATTCGGGATTGGTAATCGCATCCCACACTTTTTGCGGCGTGGTTTTGATGTAGGTGACATAGTTGAATTCGGTCTTAGTCATGATTTTTCTCCAATGCTTGTTTGAGGTTGTTGAGGGCTGTCAGCCGCCCGCGTTCAAACTTTCCGACCCAGCGGGTGTAGATGTCGTGGATCGGAACGGGGTTGAGGTAGTGCAGCTTTTCGCGGCCGCGCCACTTTGTGACGACCAGATTTGCCGTCTCCAATATGGCGAGGTGTTTGGTGACGGCTTGGCGCGACATGTCATGATTTTCGCACAACTCGCTGAGCGTCAGGCCGTTTTTGGCATGGAGCCGATCGAGCAACGCGCGGCGGCTGGCATCCGCCAGGGCTTTAAACGCGAGGTCGAGGTCGGTTGCCATGGGGGATTATATGCAACTGATTGGTTGCATGTCAAGAAGTTTGATGCGACCCAAATGTTTTCGCGTAGATCTTTGTGAATTCGGCGCCGAAGAGTAGAATTTGGGCGGAGTAATAGATCCAGATTAAAATGACTAATACCGATCCGGCGGCGCCGTAACTGGAAGTGACGCCGCTGTGGCTGAGGTAGAGGCCGATAAAAACTTTGCCGATGATGAAGAGTGCAGTGGTGAAAATCGCGCCCGTCCAGACGTCGCGCCAGGCGATGTCGATGTTGGGCAGGATTTTGAAAATCGCGGCGAAAAGCGCGGTGGTGACGATCAAGCCGACGATGAAGTTAACGATGCTGAACAAGATCGCGAATTGCGGGAGCAGGCCGACGGCGAATTTATTGGCGACTGCAATCGCCATGCTGATCGCGAGCGATGTGACCAGCAACAGACCCGTGCCGCCGACCATCACGAAAGCCAATAACTGTTTTTTGATAAAATTCACTACGCCGCTGCCCTTGGGCGGCGGGACGTGCCAGATGGTGTTGAGCGCGTCTTGCAGTTGCCCGAAGACGCTGGAGGCGCCGACGAATAAAACCGCCAAACTGATCAGCGTGGCGATGATATCGTCGTTTTTATGATGGGCGGAGGCTTTGATAATACCTTGGATGACTTCTGCGCCCTGGGTGCCGAAGAGGTCGTGGAGTTGTGCGACGATCTGCCCGCGCGCCGCATGGGCGCCGAAAATCGCGCCGGCGGCGGAGAGGATGAGCAACAACAACGGCGCCAAGGAAAGAATAGAATAAAACGCCAGCGCAGCGCCGAGACGGCCAGCCTTGTCCGCCAGCCAGGCGGTCGCGGTGGCGTGGAGTAATTTTAATATCTGGCGCCAATCGCGCCGCCAATCCGCGGTTAGATTCATGGCGGCGTTATAACATGGGGTTTGTTATTTTTTAATGCGGGAAAGCATTTGTCTCAACTGTAGAGCCCTCGACCTGTACGTGCCGCATAGTTCGCTGCACGTTGTGCCACTTCAGCGGTGGTTTGAGCCACTGTGTTGCTTTGCGGTTGTTTGGCGAGAAGTGACCCGAAGGCTGCTGCTCCCCATTGCGCAATGCGGTGGGTTAGTTTGGCGGGCGCGGATTTTGCTTTCGGTTTTTCTAGCAGCGTGGATGGCAGGGGCGCCGCGCGTTGCATTTCTTGCGCCGCCTCTTCAAACGTTTTCTCAACCGGCGAGGAAGGATCGCGGAGCGAAGGGAGAATGGGCGGGGAGTGAAATGTCTCCACCTTGTCAGTTGTGTAACTGCCGTCTGCCGCGGGCGGCGTGGTGGCGGAGACAGCGGTATGGTTAGGCTCTATCAGCTCGAATTGTGTATCTTTAATAATCGTCACAATATTTGTGATTGTCATGCCGTTGGGTTTTGTGGTTTTGACGGTCGTTTGGGTGATCGTATCCGGCGCCATTTGAAGTTTGAATTTAGCGGGGTTGTCCGGCGCGGCGTGGATGGTTTCCGTGGATGCGGTCGCGTAACTGCCGTCTTTCGTGGGTGCTTTGATGGCGGAGATTGTGATATCATCGCTCGGTTTCACACCGCCCACAGCATCCTTGATTGTAATGACGGTTTTGGTTTCGGTGATAGTGCCGTGGGTTGGGACGGCGGGTTTCGCGGCGGTTGCGTTTGCATCGGTGTGGTGATGGATTTTTTGCACCGGCACGGCGTCAAGGCTGTTTGCTAATACGAAACGTCTGGGATCTGTAAGATCCGTCAAGCGGATATTGGTTGCTCGAGATAGTTTGTGAAAAATTTCAGCTTCGGCATTTTTTAAGGGTTTGGAATAACTCCATTGATCTTTTCCTGAATTCTCTGCGAGAATGCGATTACCATCCTTATCTGTTGTCACCATAATAATATGATTGCTGCTGCCATCCTTTTTCTTACCTTTATGTTTTCTGCCTTTATGTTTCGTTGCTTTATGTTTCGTGCTGCCGGGATGATGATAGCCGACTATGAAATGCTCTGGTAAACCATTTACGCGGCAGGATTTTTCTAGCTCTGCGACATTCGAAAATTTATTGAATGAAACCTGGAATAAGGGTTTCAGGCGCTCATAATAAATTTCCGGTTGTTCAATCGATACATGATAGCCAACACCGGATACCAATGGTCCTAATAAATTGCTACACAAAATATATACAAGCATACTGCAATCATTGTGATTTTTTTTGGCTTTGTGTATAGGGAATATTTTCGCGTGCCTTTGCAATGTCTTCCGCCCACACGATTTTGCGGGTTCTCAATGCTGCCGACATTGATGCTAAGGTAGGGGTGATTTTGGGTTCAGCGGAATGCACGCGTGCATGACGTCCGGCGTGACGGCTTAAAAGTCCATGATAACCGTAGCGGTGAACTTTAGTATGCGGCGGGTTGCCTGCATGCGGGCTGCTGGCTGCCATGGCAGCGTTGGCGGAAACTAGGGTAAAGGCTAGCAATAATGGTTTGCTGTGCAAAATGCCTGCTACGAATTTCTGGATGGACTGTTTTAAGCTGTTCATTTTTTTAATTTTTCCTCAATTGTCTTTCTAGGCTATGGCGGCTTTAAAATGCAAGGTATTTAATACTTGCGGAATACCATTGCGTAGGCCGCAGAATGTATGGAATTTGGACGTAAAAAAGCCATAAGTTTTTGCCGGATTCATCTTCTTTAATGTGTTAACTGAATAATACGTTAAAATAACGCCATTTTGGAAATTTGATCGCCTCAGGTGCAATCCACTTGCGCCCGGCGGGTGGGTGGGTATAACCAAGGCAACAAGAGAATTGGGGATTAATTATGCCAGAACCGCGCTTTAAACGAGTTTTATTGAAAATATCCGGCGAAGTGCTGATGGGCGGCCAGGAATTCGGGATCGATCCCGCCATCGTCAAGCGCGTCGCGATCGATATCAAAAACGTGGTGGAAAAGGTGGGTACCGAGGTTTGCGTCGTCATCGGCGGCGGCAATATCTTTCGCGGCGTGTCCGGCGCGGCGGCGGGCATGGACCGCGCGACGGCGGATTACATGGGGATGCTGGCGACGGTGATTAACGGGTTGGCGCTGCAAAGCGCATTGGAGAGCATGGAAATTCCGACGCGGGTGCAGAGCGCGATTCCGATGGCTTCGGTGGCCGAGCCCTACATTCGCCGCAAGGCGATCCGCCATATGGAAAAAGGCCGCGTGGTGATTTTCGCGGCGGGGACGGGGAATCCGTTTTTCACGACCGATACGGCGGCGGCTTTGCGCGCGTCGGAAATGGGATGTGACGCGCTGCTCAAAGGTACAAAGGTCGATGGGATTTACTCCGAAGATCCGCGCGTGAATCCAAAGGCCGAACGGTATGATCGCCTGACGTATATGGATGTCTTGTCGAAAGATTTGAAAGTGATGGATGCGAGCGCGATCACATTGGCGCGCCAGAGCAATATTCCCGTAGTGGTTTTTTCCATCCATACGCCCGATGCGTTTTATGAATTAATGCAAGGGAACGGGAAATTTACGATT
>Ga0206808_1113_pt1 | contig 20357 bp, 18 predicted proteins | sample Alteio_BWOrgCont_58_FD_152899 | JGI IMG/M metagenome (GOLD analysis project Ga0206808, IMG submission 152899) | Enriched cells from forest soil in Barre Woods Harvard Forest LTER site, Petersham, Massachusetts, United States -... | ecosystem: Environmental > Terrestrial > Soil > Temperate forest >...
GCCACCGATTCCGCACTATTCGACATAGAATTGTATAAGCGCTTTTTCAACAAACTTTTTAAACGGAAAGAAGGCAGTAGCGTCGGGTCAAAAATCGTTAGCCAAGAGTCTTGAGTATTATTTTCATGTTTTTAAGACAGCCCTGGCACCATCGGGAGCGGTAGCCCTTAATAATTTACGAAGCGCCGACTTTTATAATTTTAATAAGGCGTAACTTTGCATTAGAGTGGTCGGACCCGGCGGGTTGGAGTTTTTCTTTTTGATGAAATAACCGCCGGCCAGTTAATATTTGATCGCTCATAAAAAAGAAATGCTCAATACCATACCAGAAGCCATCGAAGCCATAAAAAATGGCAAAATTATTATAGTTGTTGATGATGAGAGCCGGGAGAACGAGGGCGATTTCCTGACAGCTGCGCGAAACGCAACACCCGAAACCATAAACTTTATGGCGCGCCACGGGCGGGGGTTGGTTTGTGCCCCCATAACCAGGAAACGTGCTGAGGAGCTCAATTTGGAGCCGATGGTTAGCCACAACACCACTTCGCACGAAACAAATTTTACAGTTTCGGTTGATTTGCTCGAGGGCTGCACCACAGGTATATCTGTGTTCGATCGTTCTAAAACGATGTTTGCCTTGATAGATAATGCCACACAGCCCGAAGATTTGGGCCGGCCGGGGCATATTTTTCCCTTGATTGCAAAAGATGGCGGCGTTTTGCGGCGGGCCGGGCATACAGAAGCGGCGATCGACCTCTCCGTTATGGCAGGTTTTGAGCCGGCAGGGGTGATTTGTGAAATCATGAAGGAAGACGGCGGCATGGCCCGTTTACCCGATTTGCTCGAGATGTAGTAAAAAAGGAAGAATATGACCGAAACGACAACCGGCAGGCCCAGCCCGCCCTTTCGGATGATGGCTCCAAGGGGCGCCCCTATTAAAAACAAGGCAATACAAGCCGCCGAAAGCGTAAATTTTTTCTGGTACTCAAGCTGGGCGCGCTGTTCATTTTGTTCGAGGTCTTTGTTCCGGTCTGCGCGGTTTCGCAAAAGATCCTGGACCGATCGCGCCTCATTTTCGGCATTTACCACAATGCTCTGCTTCAGATGCACGTTCGTTTTGGCAAATTCGTCCCCTGTTGAAGGAAGATATGGTTTGCCTTTGTTCCCTTTCCCCGGCAAAGCAAAATACTTCATATACGATGTGATCAGCTTGAAATTCACCTGGACTCCGCTGTCAATTTGCCTTTTGGTAAGCTCAGAGTTATCTTTCAATTGTTTTAGATTCATCATCTGGTAGGCCGATTTGAACTCGCTTTCCTGGGTGCGGTTAAATTTCATCCCGGATATATCAAACTTTTGTTCCGTTGCCTGGAAACGGTAACGGGTAAGCCTTTCGCGGAAGTTATAATTCGATTCGCCGGCCTCCTCGGAATAGCGCACGCCGTCCTTCAGTTTCAAAACTAAAAACTGCCCGTTGGGGGTACGATACATCTTGCCTTCTTTGGCTAACAATACATCATTGTTGTTTGTCCCCTGATCGTGCTGATAGATCATCACGCCGTGCAGGGTCTGTCCGTCCGCATCTTTATGGTTAACCCGGATGGAATAGCCGGTAAAGCTGTTGCTGAATACCCCTTCCGGCAGAAAGTTTGCCGACTTTTGCTGCCTGGCGTCATACAACAACGAATAATACTTCAGGTTGGCAATCGGCAGCATGTAATCCGAAAACGCAAAAGCCACCACGCTCAGGATCATGATGATCACAAACATCGGATACATAGCTCGGCGCAGGGAGATGCCGGCAGCTTTGATGGCAACCAGCTCATAGTTTTCGCCAAGGCTGCCATAGGTCATGATGGACGACAGTAAAACAGACAAAGGCAGCGCCATTTGCACATTGGTTGCTGAGGCGTACATCATCAGTTCCAGGATGATATACCATTGAAACCCTTTGCCGATAAGGTCGTCGATGTATTTGAATAAAAATAGCATCAGCAACACAAACATCACGATGGCAAAAGTTACCAGGAAAGGTCTTATAAATGATTTAAGTATTAAAAGATGTATTTTTTTCATTAAAAACAGCAGCTTTAGCTCTATGGCACTCACCCAAGCAGCCGGATAGTTGTTAACGCTGTTTTTAGCTTAAGCGTATAATTGCCAGGTGCTTTGTTGCGCAAAAATAAGGATAAGACGGGAGATATGTATGATTATAATAGGGGGCGAATATGAAGTCTGCAAGTTAATTAGTTGAGTTGCCAAATGTCTCTTTTATTAGTGCCCAGATAAATTTTCTCCCATTAGCTGATTTTAATTGATTTTCCCTTTTAATGGTTTTGGTTTGATATTCCTCTGTGTAAGCTACCACCCAAGGACGATACTTAATAGTATGGCCTTTTGTGGCCAGCTCATTGTGAGAAAGAATTCTGTTAGGAAGATCAGAGGTGAAGCCAATATAGATTTGGTTGAATTTTGAAGAATATAATATATAAACCGTAAACATATATTTAAAGCTACCAAAGCCGTCCGCCAATTGGCGGACGGCTTTGGTAGCGGGGAGCAGGATCGAACTGCCGACCTTAGGGTTATGAATCCTACGCTCTAACCATCTGAGCTACCCCGCCGGGTTTTATTTGTATGTATAATCTCTTCCAGAACTGCCGTCCGCTTTATAGCGGATATGAATCCTACGCTCTAACCATCTGATCCGTTAGCCAACGGACGGGTTTTATTTGTATGTATAATCTCTTCCAGAACTGCCGTCCGCTTTATAGCGGATATGAATCCTACGCTCTAACCATCTGAGCTACCCCGCCAGTTATGGAATTTTAGTTGTAATCGCCTTATTTCTGCTTATAATAGTAGCGCAGATAATAAAGTTACTACCCTCTTTAAAAAGGTTTGCAAATATAGCGGAAAATCGTTTCCTTTAGAAAAAATGTTCACATTTAAGGCTCACCCTAATTCAATTACAAACCTGCATGTCTGAAAAGAATAAATTCAATATTGAGTATGAGATCAAATCATCCCCACGCATACTCTACGGGTTTTTGAGCGAGCCAAACGGATTGACACAATGGTTTGCGGATGATGTAAGCGTAAAAGACCAGGTTTTTACATTTACCTGGGATGACGAACAACAAAAAGCTAAGCTGCTTGCTATAAAGGAAAATAAACTGGTAAGATTCAGGTGGATTGATGACGACCCATCCTATTATTTTGAAATGGAGATCATCCAGGATGAACTGACGAACGACGTTGCCCTAAGCATAACCGATTTTGCCACCGACGATACCCTCATCGAACGAAAGGCGATCTGGAACAACCAGGTGGATTACCTTATCAGTGTTTTAGGCGCATAACCCGCGAAAACAAATCAGCAGACAATATTTATGGCCGGTACGTAGTTCGCATTTTTCGCTGAAGAGCCTGAAAGCAAAAAAAACTGCACCAAGAAACTATTGAGACGATCTTTTTCTTAGTAGTGTCTGTTTCAAGGTCAAAACTTCCCATACCCCACATGCGCCATTCTTTCGCCCATTTCGGTATAGGCTTCTTTGGGGCCGGGCGCCCAGGTACCCAGGCCGTCTACATAGCGGTTGTACATGCAAAATGCTGCGGCAATTAATACGGTGTCGTGTATTTCCAGGTCGGTTGCGCCCAGGTCGCGAGCCCATTTGATATCCTCCCCGGTAACATTTTTGCCGTTGCGCTGCACCTGGTGTGCGATGTGCAGCAGCGCCCTTAACTTATCGGATACCAGGGTATTGGGCAAGCCGGCCTTGATATCATCGATGAGGCTGATGCCCGTTTTCAAATGTGCCGCTGCTGCTGCTGCGTGTGAAGTGTGGCAAAAATGACATCCGTTCCAGAAAGATACGGAGGCGGCGATAATTTCCCTTTCGCCGCTGCTCAGTGTTGATGGTCCCCGTAATAAAACCTCTGCAAGGTCGGTGAGGGCTTTGCCTGTTTCGGGCCTGTAGTTAAGTAAGCCTACTATGCCCGGCAATTCTTCGTTATGTAATTTGATGTGTGCCATGTGATTTTTTGTTGTTGGATTGCTTAATTGTTGTATTGTTGGGTGGATACTTCTGAGCTTACAGCTTCTTCCCGGTTTACTTTGAATGGGGGGGTATGGTATCCTTCACGCGCCCGTTGTTCGCCCATTTTGTCGTACAGCGCCTCATCGTCGGGTTGCCAGGTGGCCAGTCCGTCGACGTAACGGTTGTACATGCAAAAGGCGGCGGCGATGAGCACCGTATCGTGTATGTCGATATCCGATGCGCCCTCGCCGCGGGCCAGTTCAATATCTGCGGGGCTTACATTCTTCCCACCCGACTGTACCTTCGCCGCTATTTTTAGCAGCGCTTTCATTTTATCAGTGATAGGCGCGGTTTCTGGGTCGGTGAGCACTTGTTTTACGGTATCGCCATCATTGCCCAGTTGATGTTTGGCTATGGCGCCGTGAATATTGCAGCAATATTTGCAGGTATTTAAGTCCGACACGTAGGCGGCGATTAGCTCCCTTTCACCGGCGCTGAGGGAGGGGTGGGGGTTATGGAGCATGGTTTGTACCAGGTCGTTCAATGGTTTGGCGGTTTCGGGCCTGAACATAAACAGGCTGCGTATCCCCGGAAATTCTGATGGTAAATTTATATGTGGCATAGTTTAATTTTTAATAGGTTCAGTTTAATTGAATTTTCTTATCGCCGGTAAACGGTATAAGCCGCTTCAGCGAGCTTTCTCAAATGCATATTTAAAATTGGCGTTCTAATATTAAGAGTTCTGATCCGGCTTTCAAAATTATTTTTGCAGCGCCTGATTTAACAGGCGGCCTCGCTATATAATTCAATCGCAGGCGCGGCTGCAGTCCACCTTACACCGGGCTACTTAAACATTAAATATTTGCAAGTCGCCCAAAATATTTTCCTATCACTTTGATAGCCAGCAGTATTTCAATTTATGTAACTCGCCCACTCCTTTATAGATACGGATATTATACATGCAACCATTTATCCGGGGTAAACGTATCAATGCCCGGTAATTCGAAATGCCTTTTATAAATTCATTCAATTTAGCATAGCAAATCATTTATCGACTTGATTTGATTACAAAAAAACCAGATAAAGAAATGAAGAAGTTAGCGTTATTATGCTTGGTATTATGTTCGCTGGGATTAAGGAACAGTGATGCGCAGGCTGTAAAAGCCGACACGTCGAAGATCGATATCAAGATTGGTCCGGAACACCCGCTGATCGAAAAAGATATTTATGGTTATTATATGAATTTCGATATAATCATTAAAAACCAAACCCAGCATACGATCGAGCTCAGCTCGATAGAAGCTGCTATACTGGACGACAAAGGGAAATTGGCCCTGCGGAAGTATGTTGACAACGCCGGGCTTACACCCGGCAAGGATGTGCTTGTTTACACCCTGATAAAGCCGGGCGAAACGGTGAGTATTTTTAACCCTTTCCATACTTTTCCGCTGGATGTTACAATCGCAACAGTGAAATATGGCTTTTACTTTAACTACGCCGACGGCCCGGAGCAAAAGGAACTCAACAAAAAACGGCTTCCCATCGATTACGACTTATCGGCAGTAAAAACCGTCGTTCCACGTGTGTATATTGCCAAAAACGACTATATTCTGCCCTTGAAAGGGAAGATCATTGTTTGGGATGGTCACGACTTTTACTCGCACAACCGTCGGTCGGCGGATGAAATAGCCGATCCAACATTAAAGCAAATCACTGCCAATTCAAGCCGTTACGCTTACGACCTGATGACCGTGGATGTCAATGGTAATATGTACCATGGCTCGCCCTATAAAAAGGAAAGCTGGTACAGCTATGGCCAACCGGTTATTGTTCCGCTTGATGGCCGCATTGTGGCCGTACAAAATTCGATCCCTGATAATGAGTATGAGGGTAAGGCGGTTAAATCACCTAAGCTCGATCCCAAGACCGACCCGGAAGGGATGGGCAACTATGTTATTATTCAACATGCAAATGGCGAATACAGTATGCTGCTGCACCTGAAACAGAGAAGTATATCTGTAACATCAGGCAGCCTGGTGAAGGCCGGTGAACAGGTGGGCCTCGTTGGTTTCTCAGGCGCGGCGTTCTATCCGCACCTGCACTACTCAGTTACCAATGGTGCAAAAGAGTTGGCTGCAGAGGGATTACCCAATTACTTTAACGATTACAAATTGTACCGCGGCAACGTGGTGGTAAATGTTAAAAGAAGCCGGATAGATAGCGGCGATATTGTGGAATCGGAAAAATAATCCATTGACATTGTAGCCTTTGGCGAGAACTATATTTGTTTATTATCTTTAATAAAGATAATCATACCCGCCGGTGAAATTTGAAATTCATCCTCCTTGTGAGCAGCTAAAACCCTACGTTAAGCATTTTGTTATCAGCGAGAACGACGATCCGCATAGTTACAAGGTGCTGCCCGGAACTTCATTGGTAATGGGATTTCAGTATTCCGGCGGCCTTTCTTACTTACAAAATGATACAGCCGTTCCGTTGAACCCGGCGGGCATCACCGGGCTGATGGACACCTACCGTACGTTCAGCAATACCAGGGCTACCGGAACCGTACTCGTGATTTTCAGGGAGGCGGGTGCTGCCAATTTTTTTGAGAATCCCGTCAATGAACTTTTTCGTGAAAGCCTTTCGCTCGAACACCTTTTCAGCGTGGGCGTTTTGAACGATGTAAAAGAGCGCCTTTCAAGAGCCAATGACGATAATGAGAGAATAGAGGTAGTTGAAAGGCTGCTGCTCAGCCACCTGCGCGAAGTGCCGGCGGACCTGATGATCTATAGGGCGCTGGAGTATATTCACCACTCCAAAGGCGCCATCCGAATTGCTGAATTGGCCAGCCAATTAAATACCAGCCAAAGCCCGCTCGAAAAGCGGTTCCGTAAGGTCGTGGGCGCTTCTCCCAAGAAATTCGCTTCTATTGTCCGCATCAAAAATGTAATGGCGGCCTTAAATAAAAACGACCAGGATGCAGCTGCTTTCCTTGCGGGATATTATGACCAGGCACATTTTATTAAAGATTTTAAAGCCTTCACCGCCGAAACACCCGAACAATACCTAAAAGCCAAAAGGCAAAGAGAACAGGGGGAATAAACGATTTTTTACAATGGAAGCTCCTGCTGCAAGGGTAAATTTGTTGTATAAAAATTAAAGCAATGTTTACATTACAACAGATCAAAGATGCCCACAGCAAGGCAAAAACAGGCGCCGATTTTCCGCGCTACACCGGGGAACTAAAGACCCTCGGATTAAAACGTTATGAATTCCTGGTAAGCACCGGCGATACCGTTTATTACGGCGCCAACGGGCATACGGTCTCGTCGGGGCCGAGGTACGATGCAAGGCAAATTGTAAGCCCGTCGTTCCCCTCCCTATTAAGGGAAATGATAGCGATCCACCAAAAAGGCGGGTCCGACTTTCCGATCATCTGTATCCAGGCGGCAGCGGCCGGGGTCGAGAAATGGGTAATCGATACCGAAGAAATGACGTGTACCTATTATGATCTTACCGGGAGCGAGATGCTGGCCGAGCCGATACCAGAGGAGACAGATGTTTAACGCACCGCTAGGAGAGAGCTCACTAACTTATTTCAATAGTAAATAAGCTATCACCGCACGATGCGCCGTCGCGCCGAGCGTAGCGACAAAGCAACTTCCACAAATGCATTTACACCATGCCTTCCCGCCAATGCCTGTAACATGGTCTGCGTAATCAAAATAATCAGCTCAATACAGGTTCAGACCGTCATCCAAATCTCACCAAATTCTCCCATTTGACATAAGTCTGACTTTTAAACCAAATTAGTCAAAAAATAAAATACTGTTAATCAAACGATTGAATAATCGTGACATTCAGATGAAACGCAGGCCTCTTTTTCTGCCGTTAATTTGCTCCCGTGTTCAGAAAAACACACGAACATCTTAAATATTATATCATGAAAAGTACATTCAAAATCACAATCCTGGCTGCAGCTTTTGCCGGGTTTGCATTTGGTGCAAAAGCACAAACCGCACCAGCATCAACCACAACATCAAACACTTCCAACGGAGTGGTCCTAAGCGTAGGTGTTGACGCAGGTTTCCCTACAGGTAATTTATCAAACGGTTATAACTGGAACATAGGCGGCTCGGTTCAGGCGGATATCCCCATTTTACCGCAGCAATTATTCGTAACTGTTAACGCGGGGTTCAATGATCTGCAGGGTAAAAGCAATGCTTATGGCACCGGCCTTACCGCAACCGACATACAGTTATTGCCTGTTAAGGCTGGTTTAAAATGGTTCCCCGTTAGTCACTTTTACATCCAGGGTGAAGCAGGGGCCGCATTTGCCTTAAACAAGTCAAGCGTAGGGTTCGATAATAGCGCAGCCTTTATTTATGCGCCCCAGATCGGTTACCAGTTCCCCTTAGGCGGCAAAAACTATATCGACGCAGGTGTAAGGTATGAAGGCTCAACCGATTTTAACAGCGGCAATACCGATAGCCAGGTACACTTTGTTGCCCTGCGTTTGGCTTATGCGTTTGGTTTGAAGTAAAATGGTGAAAGGTGAGTGGTGAATGGTGAGTGGTGAGTGATGAGTAGTGAATGGTGGATGGTGAGTGATGAGTAGTGAATAGGGAACGGTGAATGGGGCCCGTTAATGACTGGGCTCCATTTAAAAACTTCAGAAAATGAAAAAGATAATAATAGCAGCGTTTCTGGTGGTGTCGCAGATCGGCATCGTATCGGCACAAACCGATTGGAAACTAAGGGCCGATGAGGACGGGATAAAGGTTTACGCCAGCGTGGTGCCTGATTCGAAAGTGAAGAGTGTTAAGGTGGAAACCCAGTTCAATGCAACCGCCCCACAGTTGGTCGCTTTACTGATGGATGTAAAAACATCCACCGACTGGGTGTATCACCTCAAATCCGCCGTAGTGGTAAAACAGGTATCCGCCAACGAGCTTTATTATTATTCGGAAGTGAGTTTGCCCTGGCCTGCCGCCAACCGCGATTTTGTTGCTCATTTAACCGTTAGCCAAAATCCCGAAACCAAAGTTGTAACCGTTGACGGCCCGGCAGTGCCCGGCTTCGTGCCCGAAAAGAAAGGGATCGTAAGAGTTAACGAGTCCGTCGGCAAATGGATCATTACCCCCGTCGGCAATGATAAAGTGAACGTAGTTTACGTCCTTCATATGGATCCAGGTGGCGAACTCCCCGCCTGGTTAGTTAATATGTTTTCCAGCGATGCCCCAATGAAAATATTCAAAAGCATGCGGACCCAGTTACAAAAACCCGTGTATAAAAACACCGAACTTGCGTTCGCTGCAAATTAATTCTACAACCCTACATCGCCAAATAAGTAAAATTGAAGCAGCCGCCGGCATGAAAATGCCGGCGGTAAAATTTTGTCAAATTAGTTTGTATCTAAACTATCAACTATTTAACTTTGGATGAGCAAAAGGAAAACGTTAAGGATTCGAAAGCGTGTTTTACGGCTTTCGGGCAGCGACGTGAGGCAGAGTGAGTTGATCCGGCGAAGGCTGATGCCGATGCATGGCGGCGAGTTTACTCACCCCGAATGCGCTTCGCTGTTCGACCCTCTCTGCCGAAATCGGCAAAGAGGGTAGCTGCGATTTTTCATTTTTCGAATAAAAGGAATAAAACCAACGCTCAACAATTAACAATCAAAACAACATTCCAACTTTACAACATTGCAACCTTCCAACAATAATCCCCCATGCAACAGCAATCCTTAGTTGAACATGGCCCCCGCCTCATCATTATCACCATTACGGCGGTGTTTTGCGCTTTGCTGGAGATCATCGATACCACGATTGTTAATGTGGCCATCAATGATATGCGGGGCAACCTGGGCGCTACGCTCAACGAGATCAGCTGGGTTATTACCGCGTATTCGCTGGCCAATGTGATCATCGTACCCATGACGAGCTGGCTATCGCAGCAATTCGGAAGGCGCAACTATTTCGCGGCTTCCGTAATTTTGTTCACTGTATGCTCGTTCCTGTGCGGCAATGCCACCAATATCTGGGAGCTGGTAGTGTTCAGGTTTCTCCAGGGCATGGGCGGTGGCGCGCTGCTGGTTACTTCGCAAACTATCATTACCGAAAGCTGGCCGGTTGAAAAGCGGGCGATGGCGCAGGCTATTTACACGTTAGGCGTCATCGTGGGACCCACCTTAGGCCCTCCCCTGGGCGGATACATCGTCGACCATTACTCCTGGCCGTTCATTTTCTATATCAATATTCCTGTCGGCATCGTGGCCACGATGCTTACGTTGCAATATGTGCGCAGCCCCAAATACGAAGAAAAGCGACCGGCAAGCCAGGTGGACTGGCTGGGCATCGGCCTGCTTACTGCCGGCGTAGCGTCCATGCAGTTTGTGCTCGAAAAGGGCCAGGAAGACGATTGGTTCAGCAGCAAGCTCATCATCGCGCTCACTGTTATAGCGGTATTCGGTATCCTCCTGTTTATCTGGCGCGAGCTTGAGTACCGGTTCCCGGTCGTCAATATCCGGGTGTTGCACAACGGTAACCTGCGCATCGGGGTGATGCTCAGTTTCGTCATGGGTTTCGGGCTGTTCGGCTCCACATTTATCATACCCATTTATACACAATCCTTATTGGGCTGGACGGCCCAGCAAGCGGGTTTCCTGATGCTGCCGAGCACCCTGTTTGTGGCCGTGATGATGCCCGTGGTGGCCCTGCTCATACAGCGGGGCATAGCACAAAAATATCTCATCGCAATCGGGATGGCAGTGTTTTTTGTTTACAGCTACCTATCGTACAGCATCCTTACGCCCTACACGAGTGCCGGTGATTTCTTTTGGATATTGATTGTGCGGGGTTTCGGGCTGGGGCTGTTGTCGGTGCCAGTCAGCACCATGTCGTTGTCTACGTTAAGGGGGCAGGAGATAGGCCAGGGAGCGGCATTTTCGGGGATGATGCGGCAATTGGGCGGTTCCTTCGGCGTGGCCCTGATCTCGACCTTTGTAAGCAGGCAAACGCAGGTACACCGCAACACGCTTATTACCCACTTAAACTATACCGATGCCACGGTACAGCAGCGAGTGGCCCAAATGGCTGCAGTGGTACACCAGCGCGGGGCGGACAGTTTAACGGCCCGCCAAACCGCCTATGCCATGCTCGACGGCGCCGTGACCAAACAGGCTACGCTGCTGTCCTACATGGATGTATTTTTATGGGTAGGTATCATGTTCCTGGTTTTTGTACCGGTTGTGCTGATATTCATCAAAAAAGCAAAGAACAAAATAAGCCTGGGAGAGGCTGCGCATTAGGGTGCGGGCAGTTATAAATGAGGTTCGTGCTGAGTCGAAAGTCGAAAGTCGAAAAAGGAAGATAGCGGGGGCTCACGATGAAGGCCTGTTGACAATAACCGCCTCCCTCTGTCGTACCAGCGGCTGGAAAACGCATAGACCCGCGGCAAAGAGGGCAAATCAGGTGGTATGAAGGACGCGCCCATGACGCAAAAAAGGAAATAAAGCTTAAATTAGACAAAAATGCTACCAAACAAAACCAAAGCCGAACTGGCGCTCAATCTTGGCCGCGCAATGGCCGAGCTGAGGGTTTTATTGCGCCAGCAAATACAGGAAAAAATAAAAGAGAACGGCATTAACTTAACGTTCGAAATGCTCGAAGTGTTGTCGTGCTTATGGCGTCGTGACGGAATTATTCAACAGGAAATAGCAGATTACACGCTGCGCGATAAATCAAGCCTGACGTACCTGCTGGATAACCTGGTAAAGCGTAAATTAGTATCGCGGGTTGAGGATGGGAACGACCGGCGCAACAAGCTGATCTTCCTGACGCAGGAGGGCCTCGCTTTAAAAGACCAATTATACCCCTGGGCCATGGAAGTGTACCAGGCCGCTTCGGAAAAACTGGACGAAACGGCACTCGAAACCGCCGTCGCCGTGCTCAGCCAGATGACCGTTGCCTTGAAAAAACCATAAATTAGTCCGAAAGTCGGAAAGTCCGGAAGTCCGGAAGTCGGAAAGAGGCTGCGGCCTACGGTTCGGCAAGAATAAATAAGTTATGAAGAAGATTAAACCTAAAAGGCTATAAAATGAAGACCATACTCATCCCGATCGACCTGATCGGCGACACCGAAAACGTACTCCAATACGCCGCCGGCTTTGCCTGTGATGTGCACGTCGAGCACATCATTCTATTAAAAAGCTATTATGTATCGGTATACGAGCAGGTGCTCCCCACGCCGGATTTTGTACAACTTAGCAACGAAGAGGTAGAAGAACACCGACAGATCCTGGAAGCAAACCTGAAGGCGCTGGCCGCTAAGATGCAAAAAACCTGCACTCACACCGTTAAGATAGAAACAGCTTTCAGCAGCCTCCCCCTGCTACGGGCTGTGCATAATACAATCATCGAAAAACAGCCTAACATGGTGATGATGGGCAGCGACAGCAGCACCCATGAACCCGGCAGCTATTTGGGTGAACAGTTGGTTGCCGTGGGTAGGACAAGCCCGGTCCCCGTAATGGTTATCCCGGAGAATGCAGCGTATCAAAAGATTGAGCGGGTGCTGGTGCCCTGCGATTTTTCGGCCATATCCCGCCTTAGCGCCTTAAAAGGTTTCCATGCCAAACAGCGCTGGCCACACCCGCATTTGCTTGTCCTGAACGTTGATGCTAAGCACCATTTCCATGCAGGCAATAAACAGGTTACCGAAAACCTGGCCGAAATGCTGGAAGGCTATGCATACGATGTACACCACAGCAGCGACGCCGACATCGTTCGAGGTGTGCTTGCTTTCGCTACCCACAACGATGTGCAACTGATCATTGCCCTACCGGGCCAATACAGTTTTTTTTATAACTTAACTCATCGCAACATCACCATTGCTATCACCCTTAACGCGACCAGCCCGGTGTTGATATTAAAGTAGTGTTAAGTCGAAAGCCTTGAGTCGAAAGTCGAAAGTCGAAAGTCAATCTTGGGCGTTTAGCGTGAAGTCTAACCAGATAAAATCTGTGAAATCAACGCAATCCCAATAGCTATCGGGACGGTGAAATCCCCAAAATAATCACCTGCTCAAAGGCGGCAAAGCATAGGTCCGCTGGGCGCGCATGTACCGCCGGAAGTTGGCTTTTATCATCATAATAAATTCATAGTCGGTCATGGTAGTAACCGTATAATACCCTGGCCGGTAGCGCAGCATAAACGAACTCAAATTTTTATCCTTTAGCCCTGTTACGCGCGCCACGAGCGTGCGACTAAATCGGTAATCGATCACGTTTTGTTGATAATCGGCCTGGATAAGATTCCGCAGATGCGCGGCATTACGCCCGCTGCGGCTGATCGCATTGTAAATAGCATCGATGCTTAGGCCTGCCCCGCCATAGGTCGAATTAACAAAGGCATCAGGGTTCATTGTAGGACTATAGATCATCGCATACTCATTTTTGGTTCGTTCCAGGCGCTGCTCCGGCGTCAGGGCCGAGTCGCGTACGGTAACTTCCCTGAGCTGGATTACGAGGTGCGTTAAATAAATAGCCTGCGGCATTTTATCGGTCACCCTAATCGTGTCAGGGCTGTAATCCTGCCGCGAAAAGATCAGCCGATCTCCAGCCGAAGCGATCACGCTATATTCCCCCTTCAAATTGTTGTAAACTGAAAAGCCTTTGGTCGTATTATGGATATTAACGCTGGCAATGCGTTCTTTTGTGGCCTTATCGAACACAATTCCCTCTACCGGTTTTTCCTGTGCAAGGCAGTTAAAAGCAGCAAAAAACAACAACAGCAAAAGCCGGTAACGCATAATTTGGATAAAAGTAGAACATTGGGCCCATCATCCGGCAAAAATTAACACAAGTTAACGCGGTTGTTACATCCCCGCTCTGTGGAAATAGATCACCCGGACGGATTGCGCCGTCTGTTATTTAATAACAACAAGTATCTGGCCAATATAGATCGAATTCCCATTAAGGTTGTTCAAAGCGCGCAGGTCGTCCACTGATAATCCAAAACGTTTAGAAATGTTATAAAGTGTGTCGCCCTGCTTTACCGCGTAGTTTTTACTTACCGGGGCGGCCTGGGCAGCGGACGAGTCGGGAACGGTGACAGGTGCGGGTGTGGGAATGGATGCTGATGCGGTGGTTGGTGGGGGCGGTTGTACAGCAACCGGAGCTATCGCCGCTGCAACGGGTTTGGGGTTTACCGTATAGTCGCCCGTATCGTATTGTTGTAAATTGTATTTTTCAATAATGCCGATAATGATGTCAGAATAATTAGGGTTGGTGGCGTAGCCTGCTTTTTTTAATCCGCGCGCCCATCCGCGGTAGTCGGTTATATCAAGGGTATACAACGAAGCGTAATTTTTCTTCTTCAGAAAATTGGAATGATCCCTGAAGGATTCCTCCGGACTTTGATAAACACGGAAGGCGTCGTTCTTATTGTCGTCGTCTTTATAGTACACTTTGCCATTCCAGGAGTAGCCTGCTTTTATGCCGAAATGGTTATTGGCCACCCGCGCCAAATCGCTGTTGCCCGCGCCAGATTCGTAAAGTCCCTGTGCAAGCGTAATGCTGGCCGGTATACCAAAAGATTTCATTTCCTGCACGGCGATTTGCTTGTATTTATCAATGTATTGCAGCGAAGAAAGCGAGGTGTAACCATTTGAAGGTGCGGTATTATTTTGGCGTACATTGCTGTTATTTCGCCGCGCAATACTGTTGCTTACTGTGTTTTTGTGCGCCGCGCATGCCGTAAAAAAACCAAGTGCTATTACCAAGAATATTGTTTTTTTCATTTCAATAAATATCAAATCCCCCGCCCGTCCAACGGTGCCGGGTAAATTACGCCTCTTTATACGGTGGCTCCAATAACTTTGTTCGGTCAAATATATTTTCATGTTTAATCCCTCTTTTACAAATTTGCACATCATAACCATTCCATCGTCAAAAAACATCTGCACATTTGCACACTTCGTGCGCCATAGCTTAATTCAACCGCCGAAGCTTCAGCGAAGGAGGTAGCGATGGCACATCCCTCCGGCCATGAACTATGAGCTATGAACTCTCTCACATCCGCATATCTGCACATCAAAACCATCCGGACATCATAAATTCGCTCAAATTCCACCCAATTGTTATGCATGCATACAATTCATACCGAATACCGTTTTAAACTTTGGTCTATTTATGTAAATTTTATATTCCGTTATTGAATAGAAAACCTCCCTGTTGTTCTGTTTATATAATACAAAAACAAATAATATACTAATTTTAAATTCTCAATTTGCACCTTGCTATTCCTACGGGCTATTTCTACCTTGCCAATCACAAAAGTATAAACCTATAAGTAAAATTATTGCCGGCGCTTCTTTAAAGGATGCGTTTGCCTTAATAAAAGATATATGAGCACAGTCGGTACCGAAGCAGCTACAGAATTGAACCGTTACAGCAAAACGTTAACGCAGGACCCAACGCAACCCGCGGCACAGGCCATGCTTTACGGTATTGGATTGACCGATGACGACCTGAAAAAGGCGCAAGTGGGTGTGGTGAGTATGGGCTACGACGGCAATACCTGCAATATGCACCTCAACGACCTGGCTAAACTGGTAAAACAGGGCGTTTGGAAAGAAAATTTAGTGGGGCTGATATTTCATACCATTGGCGTAAGCGATGGCATGAGCATGGGCACCGACGGAATGCGTTACTCGCTCGTGAGCCGTGATGTGATCGCCGATTCCATCGAGGCGGTTTGCGGGGCTCAGTATTATGATGCACTGATAGCGCTGCCGGGCTGTGATAAAAATATGCCCGGCTCGGTAATGGCCATGGGGCGGCTGAACAGGCCCTCGATCATGGTTTACGGCGGCACGATCAAAGCAGGTCATTATAAAGGCGAAGATTTAAATATTGTTTCGGCTTTTGAGGCATTAGGCAAAAAGATAGCCGGCCAGATGGACGAGATCGATTTTAAAGAGATCATCCGTAACTCCTGCCCCGGCGCAGGCGCCTGCGGCGGTATTTATACAGCCAACACTATGGCGTCGGCTATCGAGGCTTTGGGAATGAGTTTACCTTATTCGTCATCAAACCCGGCAGTGAGCGAGGAAAAAAAGGCTGAATGCCTGGCTGCCGGAAAAGCGATAAAACTGCTGCTGGAACGCGACATCAAACCTTCGGATATCATGACGCGGGAGGCCTTTGAAAATGCCATCACGGTTGTTATGGTTTTGGGCGGATCAACCAACGCGGTGTTACACCTCATTGCGATCGCTAATAGCGTCGGCATCAAATTAACGCAGGATGATTTCCAGGAAGTGAGCAACCGCATACCGGTTTTGGTGGATATGAAGCCAAGCGGTAAGTATATGATGGAAGATTTGCATAAGGTTGGCGGCGTTCCCGGCGTGATGAAATATTTGCTAAAGAAAGGCTGGCTGCACGGCAATTGCCTTACCGTAACGGGCAATACGCTGGCGGAGAATTTATTGGCGGTGCCTGATTTGGATTTTGAAGAACAACATGTGGTAATGCCCGCGGAACGACCTGTGAAGGCAACCGGGCACTTACAAATATTATATGGCAACCTGGCCGTTGGGGGCAGCGTGGCGAAGATCACCGGGAAGGAAGGCCAAAAGTTTGAAGGGCCGGCCCGTGTATTTGACGGCGAATTTGACTTGATTGACGGTATTACCAGCGGCAGGGTTAAACCCGGAGATGTGGTGGTGATCAGGAACATCGGCCCAAGAGGTGCGCCTGGCATGCCCGAAATGCTAAAACCTACGGCCGCTATCTTCGGCGCCGGCCTGGGAGCTTCAGTTGCTTTAATTACGGACGGACGCTTTTCGGGCGGTACCCATGGTTTCGTCGTCGGTCACATCACTCCCGAAGCCTATAATGGCGGAACGCTTGCATTGGTTAAAGATGATGACACCATAGAGATCGACGCAATCAAACGGACCATGACCCTGAAGGTGAGTGATGAAGAAATTGCCGCACGCCGCGCGCAATGGGTGCAGCCAGCACTCAAAGCCACAAGAGGTTTGTTATACAAATACGCCAAGCAGGTAAGCACGGCGGCTGAGGGGTGTGTTACGGATGCCCCCTAACCCCCTAAAGGGGGAATGGATGAGCGGATGTGCAGATGAGAAGATATGCAAATGTGCAGATGTGCAAATGAGAAAAATATAACAATGAGATATTAAATCCGAATTTGAATCCCGATAGCTATCGGGACCAAATTCCGAAATAAAAAATAATATGGAAGCTGTACAGGAAACAATCAGCGCGAAACCAATCGTTGAGATCATACCGGAACCCGTAGAATCGAAGGTGCTATCCGGCTCCGAGGCTCTTTTGGATGCTTTGCTCATCGAGGGGGTGGATATCATTTTTGGATATCCCGGTGGCGCTATCATGCCGATATACGATGCGTTATTTGATTATAAAGAAAAATTAAACCATATACTGGTGCGCCACGAGCAGGGCGGCATACATGCCGGGCAGGGCTATGCGCGCACGTCTGGTAAAGTGGGCGTCGTGTTTGCCACCAGCGGCCCCGGCGCTACCAACCTGGTAACCGGTTTGGCGGATGCGCAAATCGATAGCACGCCGCTGGTATGCATCACCGGCCAGGTATTTGCCCATTTATTGGGTACCGATGCGTTCCAGGAAACCGACGTGATCAACATTACGACACCGGTTACCAAATGGAACTACCAGGTAACCGATGCCAATGAAATTCCCGAAGTAATAGCCAAAGCTTTTTACATAGCCCGCAGCGGCAGGCCGGGGCCGGTTTTGGTGGACATCACCAAGAACGCCCAGATCCAAAAGTTTGATTATAAAGGATATACACCCTGCAAACACATAAGGAGCTACCGGCCCAAGCCTATCGTCAGGCCAAAGTATCTACAAGAGGCTGCCGAGCTGATCAACCAGGCGAAAAAGCCATTTGTGATTTGGGGCCAGGGTGTGATTTTGGGTAGCGCTGAGCAGGAATTTAAGGCATTTATCGAAAAGAGCGGCATTCCTTCCGCATGGACGATATTGGGTGCAGGCGCAATTCCCACCGATCACCCTTTGAGCGTAGGGATGCTGGGCATGCACGGCAACTACGGCCCCAACGTGCTCACCAACGAATGCGATGTATTGATCGCGATCGGTATGCGTTTTGACGACCGCGTTACCGGACGCCTTGATAAATACGCCAAACAGGCAAAGGTTATTCACCTGGATATAGACCCCGCCGAGATCGACAAGAATGTAAAAACTACCGTACCGGTTTGGGGTGACTGTAAGGAAACTTTGCCGATGCTTACTGCCCTGGTCGAAGAAAAAACCCATACGGAATGGCTGGCTAAATTTACAGAATACATGCGGCAGGAAGTGGCCGAAGTTATCCAAAACGAGCTTAACCCTACTACGGCCGAATTAACCATGGGCGAGGTAATACGGGAATTGAATGAATTGACACATGGGGAGGCTGTTATAGTTAGCGATGTGGGCCAGCACCAAATGGTAGCCTGCCGCTACGCCAAACTCAATAAAACGCGCAGCAACATTACCAGCGGAGGCCTTGGCACCATGGGTTTTGCGCTGCCTGCCGCTATCGGCGCCAAATTTGGCGCATTGGACAGACCGGTTGTTGCCATTATAGGCGATGGGGGTTTCCAGATGACGCTGCAGGAATTGGGGACCATTATGCAAACGGGCATTGATGTGAAGATCATTATTCTTAACAATAGATTTCTGGGGATGGTACGTCAGTGGCAGGAGTTGTTTAACCAGCGCCGCTATTCGTTTGTGGACATTGAAAGCCCCGATTTTGTAAAGCTGGCATCAGCCTACGGCATTGCCGGGAAAATGGTGGATGACAGGAAGAACCTTGCCGGCGCATTGAAGGAAATGATGGAAAACAAAGGCGCGTTCGTGCTGGAAGTGATGGTGACCAAGGAAAATAATGTTTTTCCGATGGTGCCGCAGGGATGTAGTGTGTCGGAGATAAGGTTGAAGTAACCCCCCAACCCCCTAAAGGGGGAGTTAAAACCTAAAGGGGGTAAATGCCTAAAGGAGAGCAAAAACCTAAAGGGAAACTTAAATGAAGAAAAAATGAGTAACCAGGATACAGAAAAGCAGGAGTTTAATATCACGGTTTACACCGAGAACCAGATCGGCTTGCTAAACCGGATAGCGATCATATTTACGCGGCGAAAGATCAACATCGATAGTTTGAATACTTCACCATCGGAAATTGAAAGTATTCACCGCTTTAACATCGTGATCACTGAATCTGAGGATGTGGTCCGCAAGCTTTGTCGCCAGATCGAGAAACAGGTGGAAGTGTTGAAGGCATATTACCACACCAACGAGGACGTGATCTGGCAGGAATTGGCACTTTACAAGGTATCCACCGAAGTGATTGCTGAAAAGGTAAGCGTAGAAAGGCTTCTGCGCGAAAATGGGGCGCGGGCCGTAGTAATCCGGAAGGACTATACCGTATTTGAAACCACCGGCCACCGCGAGGAAACCGACAATCTCATCAATATTTTGCAGCCTTTTGGTCTGATAGAATTTGTGCGCAGCGCGAGGGTAGCAATTATTAAGGATAGCGAGGGTTTTAACGCCAAGATACGTGAGTTCGAACGCCTCGAACCCGGTGAAGACGTGATTGAAAATGAATTTTTGAACGACGGGGATAAAGTGTTTACGATGTAGCTCGCCCCCCGGCCCACTGGAGGGGGAGTGATGGCTGGCTAAAGAATACGACTATTAAAAATTCAGCATGGAAAAAATTCAAGAAATAGACACGCTCGAGAGCTCCCCCTTTAGGGGGCCGGGGGGCGGTTATCCTTCGGCTTATGAAGCTATTAAAGCGGCCACCGAGGCCAGCGGGTTTACGATGCCTTCGGAAGTGCTAACCTGTTCCTTGCTTAAAACACTTGCGGCATCAAAATGCGGCGGCAGGTTTTTGGAATTGGGTACCGGTACCGGCTTGTCGACCACGTGGATTTTGGATGGCATGGATGAAAAGTCGACCTTAATTTCGATTGATAATGATGAGACATTCTTAAACATTGCAAAGGAGAATTTAGGCGTGGACAAACGCTTAAAGCTCATCTGCAGCGACGGCGGCGAATGGATAACTAAAAATAGCCGTCAGCGCTTTGATTTTGTCTTTGCGGATACCTGGCCAGGCAAATATTTGCTGCTGGATGAAGTGCTTGACATGGTTGAAAAAGGCGGCTTTTATATCATAGATGATATGCTCCCGCAGCAAAACTGGCCCAGGGGTCATGCCGAAAAGGCGG
>Ga0206808_1114_pt1 | contig 20301 bp, 17 predicted proteins | sample Alteio_BWOrgCont_58_FD_152899 | JGI IMG/M metagenome (GOLD analysis project Ga0206808, IMG submission 152899) | Enriched cells from forest soil in Barre Woods Harvard Forest LTER site, Petersham, Massachusetts, United States -... | ecosystem: Environmental > Terrestrial > Soil > Temperate forest >...
ACCGCACATAAATGGGGTTCATGGTGTATATCTCGTCGGCATACAGCTTCAGCGACCCTTTGGCGGTAGCGCCGGGAATCAACTCATGCATCCGGTTAATACAGCGCAAAAAAGTAGTTTTGCCGCAACCTGATGGCCCCATTACTGCTACAACCTGGTTCTTTTCTATCTTGATCGAAACATCCTTAACCACATGATTGTCGCCGAACCAGGCGTTAAATTTTGAAGCGCTTACAACTGTATGTTCCATTTTCGTGTAATCAGTTTTGTAAATATATTTAGCAGTAAAACAAACATTAATAGGATAAACGAAGCTCCCCAGGCCAGGTCATGCTGATCATCGTAAGGGCTGGTAGCATATGTAAAGATCAAATGGGGAAGGCTCTCCATTGGCTTCAAAATATTGGTCGAAAACAAACTGCTTCCAAGCGCCGTAAACAATAAGGGCGCGGTTTCGCCAATAATACGTGCGATCGATAATATGATCCCCGACAATATCCCTGCAAAGCCGCAGGGAACGATAACTTTCAGTATAACCCTGTGATAAGGTACCCCTAAAGAAAGTGCTGCTTCCTTCAGTGATGGCGGCAGCAGTAGCAAGGTTTGTTCCGTTGACCGGATGACAATGGGCAGCATCATAATGGCAAGGGCGATACTACCGGAAACTGCTGAAAAGCCAATTGGCTTTACAATCCAGAAATACACAACAATACCAACTACAATTGACGGCACACCTTGCAGTATATCAACGCAAAGACCGCTCCAATAAGCCAGCCTGGTGCCGGGGTTCTCGCTCAGGTAGATCCCCGCAAGCATCCCTACCGGTATGGCCACTATTGACGACATGGCCACGATGATCACGCTGCCGACCAGCGCATTAGCAATTCCACCGCCCGTTTCCCCCTCGGGGGCCGGTATGTGGGTTAAAAAGTGCCAGTTAACCTGCATCACGCCCTGCTTAATAATATAAAGCAGCACAATGATCAAAGGTAAGGTTATAACAAAAGCAAAAAATATGATAACCGCTTTAAACAAAACGCTTTTGGTATTTCTAAGGCCTAATCGTGCATCCATCTGCTTAATTATTTTGAGTATCGTGTGATTATTCTTTTGCCGATCAGGTTAATAATAACGGTAACAAAGAATAGTGCTAAACCAAGTTCGATAAGCGCCGATAAATATAAGGTATGGTCGGCTTCGGCAAACTCATTGGCAATTACGCTGGCCATTGTATTTCCCGGGCCAAAAAACAGGTCCAGGAATTTGGGGGCGATGGTGCTTGTATTGCCGATCAATACCGTTACCGCCATCGTCTCGCCAAGGGCGCGGCCGAGCGACAAAAGAATGCCCGCAAATAAACCCGACCGGGTATAGGGCAATATAACACTGCGGATAACTTCAAAACGGGTTGCGCCCAATGCGTAGGCCCCTTCCTTCAGCGGAGAGGGCACCATGCGGATGAGTGAGGTGCCCAGCGACGCCGCGTAAGGGATGATCATAACGGCCAGCACCAGCGATGCCGAAAAGATGCCCACCCCATATGGAGCCACATGGATTTTCATCTCGAAGTTGCGCACAATCGGCACCAGCACGTACAATGCCCAAAACCCGTAAATGATGGAAGGGACGGCTGCAATAAGCTCGATCGTATTTTTTAAGAGATTAGAAAGCCAGCCTTTGGGATTGTACTCGCCCAGGTAGATGGCAATCGCATAGGAAAAAGGTATCGAAATGATCAATGCTGTAAATGACGTTAGCAGCGTGCCTATTAAAAAGGGCCAGGCGCCATAAATATTATTAACCGGATCCCATACTTTGCCCCACAGATACCCTATCCCCAGGGTTTTAATAGAAGGCATGGATTGAACGATAAGCGTTATCAAAATGCCAACCACAATGATCAGAATGATGATGCTCATCGTAATCAATATCCGCTTAAAAATGGTTTCCCATTTCATTTGGCTGTAGGATAGGTCTAGTCTTTTATTCTTCACGGTCATATGTCTGGGTGTGTAGGGGCTAAAAGCTGAAAGCAGAAAGCTAAAAGCGTTGAAGAGCAAATTATTTTATGCCATTCTGCCTTTAGTTTTCCGCTTCAGTCCTTTTATTGGGTATTAAACTTTTTGTTTTAAGCTTTATACGTTTAACTCTCTGCTTTACTCTTCCGGACTTCCGGTCCCGATAGCTATCGGGATCCGGACTTTTACAATATCGCTTTACCGCCGTAAGTGGCTGACTTCAAAATATTCTCAGCAACTTTCACGGCCGATTTTGAGAGCGGCGCATAGTTTAAAGGCTCGCAATTTTTTTGACCATCGTGGATGTTATACCACAACAGGTCAAGTACCATTTTAGCTCTTGCCGCAGTGCGGTCGTTGTACTTCTGCTCCTTATAGATCAGCGCCCAGGTAAAGCTGCTGATAGGGTAACCTTTGGGGTTATCAGTGTTGGTTAACGAAACCTCGGCATTTGCCGGCAGGTCAACATTGCTTGCCTGGGTTGTAGTTGCCAGCGAAGGGGTGATAAATTTACCCGATTTGTTCTGGATATTTGCAAAGACCATTTTATTCTCCAGCGCATAGATCAATTCCACATAACCGATTGCGCCGGGCGTATTCTTAACCAATCCAGCAACGCCTTCGCTGCCTTTGCCACCCAAACCTGCGGGCCAGTTAACCGCGCCGGCTTTGCCGACTTTCGATGCCCAATCCGGGTTAACTTTTGTTAAAAAGTCGGTAAAGATATAGGATGTGCCGCTGCCTTCGGAGCGATGAACAACCACAATAGGCAGGTCGGGCAATTTAATGCCTTTGTTGGTTGCTGCAATTTCAGCGCTGTTCCAGGAAGTGATCTTGCCGAGATAAATATCGGCAAGATCCTTGCCTGTTAAATTTAAAGCTGTAGTTACACCAGGAATATTATAAGTTATTACCACAGCGCCTGAAGCCATCGGAATATGCAAGACCGGAACGCCGATCTTCTTAGCCTGGTCGGCATTCAGAGGGGCGTCGGAACCGCCAAAATCGACAGTTTTATTGGTTAGCTGCAGGATGCCGCCGCCCGACCCGATCGATTGGTAATTCACCTTTACATCATGAGTTTTGCCGTACTCGGCGAATATCTTTGAGAATAGGGGATACACAAAGGAACTTCCTGCGCCTAACAGGGTATTATCCTGGGCGGAAGCGGATTGGGTTAGGCAGCTTGCAACAATGGCTACAAGGGCTAACGTTAAACTTTTAACTACTTTCATGGTATATTTTATTTTTATTTATTTTCAGTATCTTATTTACCGAATGTAAAGAAGAAAGTTAATCTATATACCAGGGTGTGATCAGGAAGAACATAACCTGCTGTTGAAGGAGTTCTTTGATCGGTATAATCTACTAACCAAAAGTTTGGTTCGAAATGCACGTTTTTTGTCGGGTTGAAATCCAAACCGCCTGTCCAAAACTGCTCTTTAACAGTTGGGTTGTATGAACTGTAGTTGGTGTTGGCTGAATAGGAGTCGGATGTGTTGAAATCCGTATCAGGGTTATAAGTATCAAACCGCAAAAAGTAGTTTAAGGTGGGAACGATCGGCCCTCTTACCCAAAGCGATAATGCATGAACAGTAGCATCTTCGGGCAGTTTGGTGGTTGTATTTTCAACGCCGCTTGCAAGGTTCTGCGTATAAGCTTCAGCACCAATGGTGATTGGCTTTGAAAGATAAGCCACGAACAATTTGAACATATTGTGATCCTGTCCCGGGATCTGCGCGGTAGCAGGTGCAGTCTTTGCATAGTCAGCGTAGATATCCGCGTAGATATGGTTGTTCGCAAATTTACCCCAGATGTCACCATAAAATATTTTATAAAAGCCGGTATTGGCGCTTGCGGCCGATAGTAAGCTGGCCTGGGTATTGTCGCCCATCATTAACACATAACCAAAGTTTTTGGTTGATGGATCAAATGTCCCCTGCAAGGCAGCGCCCACATCGTAGGAGTTATTTTTATGGAAGTCGGTGATGGTTCTTTCTACCGAACGGTACGACCAGGTGGTTTCCGAAAGGCTGGTTGGTGCGTTGGTGCCAGGCTCATTCAATGCGAAACCGGGGGTGCTTAGCTCACCGATCACGAAGTCAGTACCTGTCCAAAGATCCCTTGCCCTGAGGTTAATATTCTTAATGTAGAAGGCCATTTTGTTATCAGCAAGGTTATCGCTGTTTTGAACGGTGGACGTACCAACTGTGCTCACATTTGCTGTCGGTTCCGATGCTAACAATAATTCAGCTTTGAATTTCTTGGTTATCTCGTAATCGTAGCCTAAGTAAATACGACGGAACTGGAATGCATTCCTGTAAGTGGGTACACCGGAATAGTTAGTTTCGCCGCCTCTCTTGCTCAATGCACCGGCGCCGCCTTCAGGTAAGCCTGTTGAAGACACGATATCGTTATCAGCATGGGCATCATAGTAATAATCACCAAACGCATAACCCCAAACCCTTCTTTGCGGGTGCCAGGAGGTATCTACAGGATCGGCAGATGTCTTTTTTTCTGTGCTTTTAGCTGTAGTGGAAGACGGTTGCACATTGGGCTGTGGCGCGGCGTACGGAGCCACGCTGCCGGCATTGCTTGTAACCACGGGAGCAGCAGCCGGAGCATTGCCTGTGTTGTTTAACGACGTGGTTTGCGCTTTTACGGCAAACCCTATAAACGTCAAACCGATTAGTAAGCCTGTACTAAAAAGTTTTGTAAATGTTTTTTTCATAATCAAATAAGGATTAAAATAAATTTTGCCCCAAAGGTGCGGCTGTACCATTATGTTAATGTTAAGGAATAATTAATGTTTGGTGATATTAGCTGAATGTTAATTTCACAATAACCTCAACATTCTTCCCGTAAAAACATCCTTATTATCGATTTTTTTTTATTTAACCCATTGAAATACTTGTATTTAAACTAAAAGTTAATGATGTTTTAATGCGTAACATTAAATTAACATTTGATCTTGAGGTTCTTGGAGTTGATATTTTATTAGGTAAGTTACAATCGCGGCGGGCGGTTCTGCGCGATTGGTACTACAGAATATGGATGCACCCTCGCGGTTTTCATCGTTTTTACTGCCGGCTGCAATACTCGATCTTTATTCATGCCGAAATCAAAAAACTGCAACATTAATGTTACGCCCATCTTCGTGAACAAATAATATCGAGATTTGTATATATCTCAGTTAATATTATCTGCGTTATTATCCATGCTTCGTATTAAATCAGGTAAAATATTTCTCGTCCTCGCGGTATTACTGTTTGTTGCGAAACCATTTATAGGCTTTACAGTTTTTAATCGTACCCATCAGCCTGCAACGGAAAATATACTTGTAAAAGCATTTACCAAACGCAAGCTCGAGGATACAGAAACCAATAAATCCAATATCAACTCGATATTGAAAAACCTTGCCAACCCTGTAATTCCATTTACTGTACTCTTCTCGTTTTTCTTAGCACTCATTTTTCCGGCTGTTTTAGCATCGGGGGCCGATATAACCAATCGTTTTTTACGGTTACTCAAATTAAGACCATTTCCCGGCGAACCGGCTTACCTTCTTAACGGTAAACTCACTATTTGATATTCTCCTGTTAACCGCTGCCTGCGGTAATTTGCAAACGGTAATGGCTATCTTCAACCATTTACCAATTCATTTGTTATTCGCTTTGTTATTAATTTCTTACCCCAAATGTTAAGTTTAAAAAGATGCTTATGCGCCATGCTTTTGCTACCGGCATTAGCTGCCGATGCACAGCAATCACCACCTGTTACTTTGAAAGACCTGTTAAACAGGGTGGACCAGAGAGCGCCCCAACTGCTCACCGATTCCGCCGCTATACTGATCCGGAAGGCACAAGCGAAGGAAGTTTATAACCAATGGGTGCCTAACCTGTGGTTAAATTACCAGGCAGATATCGGCACCAGCAACAATGTTGTTGGACCATATTTTGGCTTCGGGCTCGTTCCTTCCAGCACCAGCGGTGTACACAATTCAAATGTGACCACCGCGGCCTCAACAAATTTAGGCATCGCAGAGCTCGACTGGGAAGTTTACAATTTTGGCGCCTACAAAGCGGCCAACAAAGTAGCCACCTCGGATATCAATGTCGAACAAAACCAGTTCGCCGAATCGAAATATGACCTCCGTGCATATACCATTAGTAACTACTTGCAATTATTGCGTTTGCAGGATTTTACAGGTATACAATACAGGAATATTCAAAGAACCCAGGAAATCCTGCGATCAATCCGTTCCCTGGCCACAGCAGGGGTAAAGGCCGGCGTGGATACCAGCCTTGCCGAAGCCGAACTGTCAAAAGCCCGTTTAAATTACATCGAAGTGAACAACCAGCTAAAACATGTTCAGCTACAATTATCTGCCGTTACGGGTGTTCCCTACCAATCTATTGTCCCGGATTCCACAGTTGAGGTTGCCCTGATCAATCAGCCTGCAGCATATTTATTCCCGATGGATACGGTAAACCACCCGCTCATCAATTATTATAAGTCAGTTTATCAAAACAGCCTGCAAAGGGAAGACCTGGTGAAAAAGCAGTATAATCCTAAAATACTGCTTGAAGCTGCTACGTGGGGACGGGGATCAAGTATCAGCCCAAATGACCAATATAACAGCCTGTCCACCGGTTATGGTTTTCAGCGAGGTGACTACCTCGTTGGATTGGGTATATCCTATAACTTGTTCGACCTGCGGAGGCGACAATTAAAATTACGCACCCAGCGAGCGAATACTGACTACGACGTAAAAAAGCTGCAGGAACAGCAGGAACTGCTTTCCATCAGCGCAAACCAGGCCGATGTGGAAATGCAAACGGCGCTCGACCGCCTTAAAGAAATCCCCAACCAGCTAAACGCTGCAACAGCAGGTTACCAGCAACAGCTTTCCCTGTATCGAAATGGTTTATCGAACATTATCGATCTTGATGCCGCGCTGAATATCCTTTACCGCGCAGAAACAGATTATATGCAGGCTAAATACGACTATGCCAACGCATTGTTCCAAAAAGCGATCACTGAAAACCAGGTCAATTCTATTTTAAAACTTTTAAAATAATCAAACTATGTCAATGGTCACATCCGCACTGAAAAGGCCGATCACTGTAATCGTGGTCACCATGAGCCTTTTAATATTTGCAGTGCTCAGTGCAATAAATATACCGATAGATATTTTCCCGAAGCTGAACCTTCCTACCATATATGTTATCGAATCTTATGGTGGCATGTCGCCTCAGCAAATGGAGGGTTTTTTTGCCACTGGTTTACAGAACCAGTTCTTATATGTCGACGGAATTAAAAATATCAGCAGTAAAAGCATACAAGGCTTAACAATTATAAAAATATCCTTTTACGAAAGCACCAATATGGCCGAAGCATCAGCCGAGGTGGCCCTGCAGGTAAACCGGGCGCAAACATTTTTTCCGCCCGGCGCCTTACCCCCCCAAGTTATCCGTTATGACGCTTCATCATTACCCGTAGGAGAACTGGTATTTGACAGTAAAAATGAGAGCCTGAAAGATATCTATGACCTGGCCGCTACCCGTATCCGGCCAATGTTTTCAACCATACCCGGTTTATCAGCACCGCCGCCTTTTGGCTCAAATGCACGGACGATAGTATTTAGTATCGATCCCAATAAACTGCGAAGCTTTGATCTAACCCCGGATGAAGTGGTGGACGCGCTGGCAAAATATAATGTAATGTCGCCATCCGGTAATCTCAGGATTGGTGATATGATGTATTTAACCACCATGAACTCCCTGATCAATGACTCGAAGAATTTCGGTGATATTCCCGTATTGACCAAAAATGGTGTCCCCATATATGTTAAGGATATAGCGCGGGTTTCGGATGCGGCTGATATTACCGTGGACTATGCCCTCGTAAACGGCAAGCGTTCCGTTTATATCCCCGTGGTTAAAACAGCTTCCGCATCAACCTGGACTGTGGTACAGGATTTAAAAAGCAAGCTGCCTGAAATGCAAAACCTGCTGCCAAACGATGTGAAGATATCCTATGAGTTTGATCAATCGATATTTGTCGTAAATGCAGTGAAAAGCTTGATGACCGAAGGCGGCCTGGGGGCATTACTTACCGGTTTAATGGTGTTGCTTTTCCTGCGCGACCTCCGGAGCAGCCTGATCGTAGTGATCACCATACCCGTATCCATATTAATAGGTGTGTTGCTACTTAGCCTGTTCGGCCAGACGATCAATATAATGACGCTAAGCGGCCTTGCCCTGGCGATAGGTATCCTTGTCGACCAGGCCACCGTCACCATTGAAAACATACACCAGCACCTCGAAATGGGAAAAAACAAACGGCTTGCGATCTATAATGCCTGCGAAGAAATATCTTTTCCGTTATTGCTCATCTTACTTTGCATACTGGCAGTATTCGCGCCATCCTTCCTGATGAACGGCGTACCAAAGGCGATGTTTTTGCCATTATCCATGGCCATCGGTTTAACCATGATCGTTTCCTATGTACTGGCGCAAACATTGGTACCCATTTTAAGTAACTGGATGATAAAAGCCGAACGGTATCAAACCTATCATCATGGCCAAATACATGCACACGCCGGTGAGGCTATGGATGTACCGGAAGAAGGTGAGGTTAATATGCATGGCCAGGAAGAACAGGATAACCCAAAAGAAAATGACTTCTTTGAAAAGGTAAAATCGCGGTTCATAGGTATAATAACCCGGCTGATGCCCCGAAAGAAATTGCTTATACCTATTTATCTCGTTGTTGTTATCCTTTTAGCGGGAGTTGGTTTTGTGGTGATCGGTAAAGATATGATGCCCAAACTCAATAACGGCCAGTTCCAGATCAGGCTGAAAGAACCCGAAGGCACCCGGCTCGAGCGTACGGAAGATAAATTTAAACAAGTGCTTCAAATCATCGACAAAACAGTCAATCATCATGTAAAGATAACGTCGGGCTATATTGGCCTTGTGCCCAGCAGTTTTGGCAGCAGTAACCTGTATGTGTTCAATACTGGCACCCAGGATGCCGTTTTGCAGGTAAACCTGGATGACGATTACAAAGTGAACCTGGACGTACTAAAGGACGCATTGCGTAAAAATATAGCGTATGCGATGCCTGAAATGAAGATCACCTTTGAACCCATTGACATGACTGAAAAGATCATGAGCCAGGGCGCCAACGCCCCGATAGAGGTGCAGGTAGCCGGCAAGAACATGCAGGAGATTGAAGCCTATGCCGGCAAGGTTTTGACAAAACTTAAACAAATCCCATACCTGCGGGATGTGCAGATAAATCAACCCTTAAACTACCCGGTAATTGCGATAACGCTTGACCGGCTAAAGGTTTCGCAATTAGGGTTGAATGTAAGCGATATTGCCCGCTCCGTAACGGCAAGCACCACATCGAGTCGTTTCACGCAGAAGAATTTATGGCTCGATACTTCAAACGCTTATACCTACCAGGTCCAGGCGCAAATACCTGAATATGTAATGAACTCGATGGACGAGTTAAAAGAAATACCGCTCGTAAAAGGGCAGAGCAGCCCAACGCTGGCGGACGTTGCTAACTTTAAAGAGATAACCGCCCCAGGTGAATTCGACCGGAGCGGGCCGAGGCGTTTTATAACCGTCAGCGCCAATATCAACAATAAAGACCTCGGCAGTGCGACAACAGCCGTGCAGAAAGCGGTGAATTCAATCGGTACACCTCCAAAGGGCCTGATTGCTACGATCGAAGGCATGTCAAGCCTTTTAACAGATACTTTAAACAGCCTGCAAAACGGGCTTGGGTTTGCAATCCTGGTCATATTCTTATTGTTGGCGGCCAATTACCAGTCCTTTAAATTATCGTTAACTGTATTGGTCACCATCCCGGCGGTAATATTGGGGTCTATAACGGCTTTGTTAATAACCGGCTCAACGCTTAACCTGCAATCATACATGGGCATGATCATGTCCACAGGCGTGTCGGTTGCAAATGCTATCCTGATTGTAACCAATGCGGAAATATTAAGACTTGAATTTAAAGATTCAACCAAGGCGGCAATAACCAGTGCATCCATTCGCTTGCGGCCAATCCTGATGACCAGCTTTGCAATGATTGCCGGGATGATACCCATGGCTTCGGGCATGGGTGAGGCCGGCGAACAATCAGCTCCTCTCGGTCGTGCGGTGATCGGCGGCCTGTTCGCGTCAACGCTTGCAGCTTTATTTATTTTACCGATGGTTTTCGCATGGGTACAAAACAAAACCACTTATGAGGAACCATCATTAATGCCAATAGAGTCAACTGAAACCACCAATTTAAATATCCAAAACAATGAAATATAGATCTTATTTGTTAATCGCTGTAGCCGGCTTGTTTGCGGCCTGCTCAGGTAATCAAAAACCGGTTGATCTTACCGCACAAAAAAAACCGGCCAATAAATACCAGTTTGCTATCGTATCGGAGAAAGCGCTTTCCGCTTCCGCCCGACTGCCTGGCCAATTAGTCCCCTTTAACGAAGTAAACATCTTTCCAAAAGTAAATGGCTTTGTAAAACAGCTATTTGTGGATAGGGGCTCCATCGTAAAAAAAGGCCAGCTGCTGGTAATCCTTGAGGCACCCGAAATGGAATCGGAGCTGGAAGCCGCTAACTCACAATATATACAGGCCGAGGCTGACGCGGAAGCGAGCAAAGAAAAATACGACCGGCTGAAAGAAGCAGCCAAAGTGCCAGGTTCCGTCTCTCCTTTGGACCTGGACGACGCAAGCTCCCAGATGAAAGCGAACGACGCAAAGGCCCAGGCGCAGCATTCCAACGTTGAAGCCGTTGCAACCATGCTGGGATATCTTAAAATTTACGCGCCGTTTGACGGCATGATCATCCAGCGTAATGTTTCACCTGGCGCGCTTGTCGCCCCTGGCAAAACCGGCGACCAACCTATACTTATCTTACAAGATGTCCATAAAATGCGCCTTACCGTTGATATTCCGGAGGATTATGTAGATAAGGTTGATTTAACTCAGCCGGTAGCTTTTACATTTAATGCTTTGCCGGGACAAGTGCAAACAGCAACAATAAGCCGCTCGGCTAATTCCCTGGGCAGCATGCAGCAGGAAGCGATTGAAATTGATGTTGCCAATATAAACGGGCAGCTTAAGCCTGGTATGTATGCCGAAGTTAAGATACCTATGCGATCGGGTTCAAAATCATTATTGGTACCTAATAATGCCATTGTCCGTTCTACCGAACGTGAGTATGTTGTTAAAGACAGCAGCGGTAAAGCTGAACTCATAAACATTAAGGAAGGCTTGGTGAGTAATGATTCAACCGAAGTTTTCGGCAACCTGAAAGTAAATGATAAAGTAGTGATCCGTGCTTCCGATGAGATCAAACAGGGTGATGGCCTACAATAAAATCTGAGGTAGTTTTATTGTTTTGTAGCCGGCAGCCGTAAAAAGTCGCCGGTTTTTTTAAATAGCAGGGCAAAATGAAACTGTTGGGACAACTAAATGATGCCAATTAAATTATTTGCATCATTTCATGAGTCACTATCATTATTTTGCAACAATAACGTTATTACTAAAATAATCAACAAGTCGCGACTAAATTTGCATGGTTATTGTGTATCTTAGTTAGTCGAAGCTTTAAAAATATGTGTCAGTACAAATTGGCTAAAATATATTTTTTCTGTGCTGTTTTGCTGTGTGTTGCAAAGCCATTTTTGGGTTTTAGCATGTTTAGCCGCGTACACCCCCCCGCTGCTGAAAGTATATTTGTTAAGGCATTTACCAAGCGTAAACAGGAATATGTTAAAAATAGCAGTTTTGACATTGAAACTATAGCAAAGCAATTAGCTAACCCTGTTAATCAACTGTTTTTACTATTCTCCTGTCTTTTATCTATCCTTTTCCCCTTAATTTCTTCGGCAGATACCGGCATATCGAACCGTCTTCTTTACAGCTTAAAATTAAGCGCTTCCTCCTTCAGGCCAGCCTGGCTCCTCAACGACCAGCTCATCATTTGATGTTCAAGGTTTAATCGCTGTTTGCGGTAAATTTGGGTGTATCCGGGTGTATCCGGCTATCTCCTTACATTCTGCATTTCCAGGATTTTACCCAAAGCTTTCGCGGATATTGATAGTTCCGTTTCCCGTTCACAGGTGTCTGTGAAGGTCTTTTAGCGATGTATTGATTGAGATAAAATAACAACCGTCGATGTCGTAGCTAAAAATGTTTAATCGAAAATTAAAAAAAATGAAAAATTTTAAATCATATGTAGCAGTGATCATCATGGTGATGATTTGCTACGCCAACAATAGTATTGCCCAGGCCAGTGGCAAAAATGATGTCCCGGCAACTGTCCTTGCCGCATTTAAAGCAAAATACCCCAGGGCAGAAATAAAAAATTGGGAAATAACCAATAATGAATATACTGCCAAAGCCAAAGAAGATGGCAATAAATTTTATGCCTCTTTTGATCAAAACAGCCAGTGGGTAAAAACAGCCTCCCAAATTAACGGCTCATGGAACCTGCCTGGCGACATAGAGGCCGCTTTAAAGGGAAGCAAATACGCTGCCTGGCGTGTGGATAAAATAAAGAAAATTGAAACGCCCGCAGGCGACTTTTACCAGGTGTTAGTTGATAACGTTTATCAGCAGATAGACGCGGACCATATGGGCTTTACAGAAAACTACGTGTTGAACCTTAAACCAACCGGTGAAATTTTTGCTGAACAAAGCATCAAGTCGCCGCTATTGTTTTAATAAAATTCAAATGTTTGTTCTTCCCAACAGCCTTATTTAGCAATTGAGTGACCGGCCGCTCCAAAAAGCGGCCGGTTTCTTCATATATTTATTAATACGATTAATTACAATTTTGAAAACCTGGATAGCACCCAATACCGATCGCGAATGCTGTTAAATTAGTTTCAGATTATTTTGATGTGTTTTCGCTATTGACAGGTTATTTTAATTATCCGGGAAAAAAATGCAATTTTGAACCTTATGATCTCCAAAAAAGCCAAATACGCAATCAATGCCCTGGTTTATTTAGCCAAACAGCCCCAAAACGAACCTATCCAAATCAGTGTCATTTCTTCGAGTGAAAATATCTCACGAAAATTTCTTGAATCCATATTATTGGTTTTACGCAATGCGGGTATAGTAAATAGTAAAAAGGGTAAAATCGGCGGCTATTATTTATCGCTTAGTCCCGAAGAAATCAATATGGCCGAAATAATGCGGATATTTGATGGCCCGATTGCCTTACTGCCCTGTGTTACCCACAAGTACTACCAAAAGTGTAACGAGTGCAAAGATGAAGCAAAATGTGGTATAAGGGATATATTTTCGGACATTCGCAGGGAAACTGTCAGAATGCTGAAAGATGCGACCCTGGCAGAAATTGTTAAAAGAGCAGAAAGCCTTGATCATACAGAAATCCCTGATTAGGCCAGGATTAAATCTTTACATCCAAAGCCCTGCATCCACACATCCCATCATCCGCCATTCGAACATTCCCTCATTTGCACATCTGCACATCCGCACATTCCCTCATCTGCACATCCGCACATCCGCACATCTGCACATCTGCCATCTCACATTCCACACCCCTCCGGCTATGATCTATGAACCATGAACTCTGAACCCTCGCACATCTGCACACTTCGTGCGCCGTAGCTTTAGCGAAGGCGCATCCGCACATCCATTTGCCCTCAGCATAGACGGTGAAAAATTCTATCCGTAACACTCTTAGGTTAAAATTTTAATAGCCTTACACCACTATCTCTGCAATTTTCTTACTGTACGTTAACCATAATTCCAAATATTTTAAATAAACATTTGGAATATTAAAAATAGTTTTTAGCTTTACGCCCATCAACGTAGTAGGTGTTATCGAAGTAATCAGTCAAATAGAGACACATAACAACAAACAATGTTTAAACGGTTACTCGTGCCGGCAATAGTTTCCGGCCGCATCATTCAGTTATCAGCACAATGCACTTTTGACGGGTTCCTTCCCCATTCCGAATCCATAAATACCAACAACCAGGCAAATCATAATCAACAATTCATTCAACTCTAAACTCAACAACATGAAATTACTTTACGTTACAAAAATTTTCCTCGTCCTTATTTTATTATTTTCGGCGTTCCAGTCAAAGGCGCTCGATAATAAAATTACGGCAAGAGCCGACTCGTCCGGTACTAAAAAGGCCGACTCATCGGGTACTAAAAAAGCTGATATTAAAACCCCGGCAAAGGCCGCCGGCGCCGATACCTCATGGAAGCCTGTCAGGAGGTTGTGGGGCTTAACATTCGGCGACTTTTACTACGATGCCCACGCCGATGCAAGCAACCGGGGCGGCGAAAGCAACTATGCCGGCGTACCCACTTACAGGAATGCCTTCCAATTCCGGCGCGTTTATTTGGGTTATGATTATGATATCAGCCCAAAGTTTTCGGCGGAATTGTTACTATCATCCGAACCGGTTGCTAATAACTCCGTTTCCGGCACTACTACTATTACTAACGGGGATAACCTGGCCGACAATAAGATGGCGTTTTTTATCAAGCTCGCAAATCTAAAGTGGAAAAACATATGGGACGGAACGGACTTTGTGATAGGCGATCAGGTTACCCCTTTAACAGGATTTATAGGAGACCAAATATGGGGCTACCGTTCCATTGAAAGGACAGTTGCCGACTTTCACAGGTCAAATACATACGATGTGGGCGCTGCCTTGCGGGGAGTTTTTGATCCCGCCACCCAAAACTTTGGCTATAATTTGATGATCGGGGATAATACCCAGTCGGCCTTATTATCAGCGGCAAATGCCAATACCGGTTTTTATAAGATGTTCTACGGTGACTTATTTGCCAAGTTTCTTGATAAGCGGTTGATATTTGATATTTATACTGATTATGTAAGAACGGCGCCGGCTACCGCAGCCTTAGGCGGGCAGGACCATCATATGTTAAAAGGGTTAGTAGGTTATACAACACCTGCAATAACTTTTGGTGTTGAAGCGTATACCCAGCAAATAGTAAATGGCGTTACCAATGTTACCGCCAGTAAAGTGGGCCAGGATGCGACAGTCGAGGCCATCTCCTTTTATACACGCGGCGCCATTTACCAGGACAAGCTTGGTTTCTTTGCCCGTTATGACAGTTACACTCCTGATAATGACTTTAATGATGCTGATGTGTACACCAGCAATACCAACTTCACGGCTTACAGCCCCTTCACTAAGGAGCATTTTGTGACAGCCGGTTTGGATTATAGCCCGGCTAAAAATATACATTTTATGCCGAACATTTGGTTTTTACAATTCGAGGACTTAAGAGCCCCAACAACCACAGGCTGGTTACCTGATAGCCACATACTGGTTTACAGGTTAACCTTCTTTTTCCAGTTTGGTAAATGATTAGAGGCAGATAAAAGCCCTGAGGCTGTTACTTTAAACTTGAGTTGGTTGAATTGGATACTTAATTTGTTCAAAAATATTCCCGTGATAAAGAAAATAATATATATTTACGGCGTTGAACAAACCAATACCAATCCTACCCCATTAGTTGAAACGGTTTTTTGCCATCTCATTATTAAGTATCCACCTGTTTTACATAGGTGGATACACTTTAATGTTCCAGTATTATATTCATCAATCGGATGTGCAGATGGTAAAACAGATATTTGATAACAAAATTGATAACACTAAGCTTATAGAAATAAAGATACCCGTAAGTATGCCAACAATACAGGATTGGGGTGAATATGAAGAAATTGTGGGCCAAATTCAATTAAAAGACGCTTACTATAATTACGTAAGGCTGAGAATGACCCGCGACACAATGTATTTTATTTGTTTGGCAAACACCGCTAAAACAAGCCTGGTAAACGCCAACATCATTACAGCAAAAGGGATAAGCGATGTTCCGCTAAGCAAAAAAGGGCAGGAGCCTGTTTCTAAGAAAGCAAATACATTAAGTGAATATAATTTACAGGCTTTTAAATACCAAAACTCTTTACCTGGTATTTCCTTAAAACGTAATATCAACGGTACAAACTTAAACCTCACCAATCCTTTTATCGAATCTCCCGGTAAACCCCCTAATTTCATTTGTTGAAGCAGCTTTTTAAGCTTTACTTGCGTGCCTTACTGTTTTATCTGGTTGCATTGCGTCTACGTATAGTAATGGCCACGGTGCAATACGTTTTCATTAGGTAAGACTGTCCGCACGTCCATTACAAGGTTTTTAAAGCTTACCGTAAGCAGGTGACGCTTAATCGCGTTATCGCCTGACATTTCCTTTGGGAAACAATCAACATTCAACTTTCAACATTATCAGAATAAAAAAAATGAAATCACTATACTTAACAAGAAATATACTTGTGCTTGCTTTATTATTTCCGGCCATTGGGGCAATGGCTTTTAACAGCAAAGCCATATCAAAAACGGATTCATCAAAAACAGGTAAGGCTGACACATCGGGAACAGCAAAACCCAAAACTATAAATTCGGCAAAACCTGCTGAGGCTGATACGGCCTGGAAGCCTGTTAGAAGGCTATGGGGTTTAACCTTTGGTGATTTTTATTATGATGCCCATGCCGATGCAAGTAATCGTGGCCCGGAGACCAACTATAATGGCGTACCCACGTACAGAAACGCTTTCCAGTTCCGCCGTATCTATTTGGGCTATGATTATGACATTAACAAAAAGTTTTCGGCAGAGTTGTTGCTTTCCTCCGAGCCGTCTGCTAATACAAACGTTTCAGGCACTACATCGATATCCAACAGCGATAACCTGGCTGATAATAAAATGGGGTTCTTTATCAAACTTATTGATTTCAGGACCAGAAATGTATGGAACGGCACAGACCTTGTATTGGGCGAACAGCTTACACCACTTACTGTAATGCTATCAGAACAGATTTGGGGTTACCGTTCGGTTGAAAAAACTATAGCCGATTTTCATAAATCAAACCTTTATGACGTTGGCGCAGGTTTACAAGGCGCCTTTGATCCTGCAACCAAAAACTTTGGTTATGATGTTTTGATTGGTAACAACAGCCAGGCGGCATTGTTATCTGCCGCCAATGCGAATACCGGTTTTTATAAAATATTTTATGGAGATGTATATGCAAAATTGCTCAACAAGACGCTGATATTTGACCTGTATGCCGATTATGTAAAAACCGCACCTGCCACGGCTGCCCTGGGCGCCCAAAGCCACAGCATGATTAAGGCGTTCGGAGCCTATACCACGCCAATCATCACATTTGGCATAGAGGCTTATACCCAGCAGATAGTGAATGGCGTAACTAATGTTACCGCAGGAAAAGTTGGTGAAAATGCTACAGTGGATGCCATTTCAGTTTATTCGCATGGGTCTATTTATAAGGACAAATTGAGCTTTTTTGCACGTTACGACAGCTATAATCCAGATGCCGATTTTAATGCCGCCGATGTTTATACATCAAATACCAACCTGGGAGCTTATAGTCCTTACACAAAAGAACATTTTATTACCGCAGGTATTGATTATAACCCTGCCAAAAACGTGCATTTTATGCCAAACATCTGGTTTATACAATACGAAGATTTACGGGACCCAACGACAACGGGTTATCTGCCTGACAGCCACGTACTCGTTTACAGGCTAACCTTCTTTTACCAGTTCGGTAAATGATAACAGATAAAGCCGGCGGCGGCGGCATTTAGCAGTGCTTTGACTGAATTGGGTAGTTAATTAGCCAACCCCTAAAAGTCAACAAATGATAGGGCATCCATATTTTGGCGCCCTTTAGTTCCGGAAAGATAATGGTTTAAGCCCCCGGGCAAGGGGGCTTAAACCATTATTGTTATAGTGCAGTTACTCTTACCAGTTTCCCGCGATCATTGAAGTACAACATTTTGCTCTCAACAGAACCGCCGTCATAGGACACAGGGTTTCCGCTATTGTTATCTATCGATACAAGGAATAAACTTTTAGACGGCGTTTTTAAATTTTGTAAATCGTCAATGTGCCAGCTGGCATATTTCCCGGTTTTCAGGAACAGCTGTGCATCTTCCGGTAAAGTTGTTTTGTGACGAACAGTTCGCTCGGACTGAATCCATTTGCCGTTTTTTAAATAAAATGCCTCGTATTTTCTGTCCGCGAACTTAAACGAAGCGATACAAGTATCCTTGTTAATTTTCCAATTTTTTAGGCTGGCCTGAGGATAGGTTGCCGAAAAGGCTGTAAGTACAGCCTGTGGAACATTATCCCTTGTTTTTTGAGCCTGTGCACTGTACGAAATCAATACTATTGCTGCAATAAAGGTGATTCCAATCATAAATCGTTTCATTGTATTAAAATTTAAAATGTTTGCAGGCGAAAGCCTGTCAATAAATGTTACGTAAAAAGGGCTTTGATACGACCGGATTAAATCGAAGGTAAAGCGCCGTAAAGCATCTTCCTTGGTTAAACCAGGAAATTACCTCTGCAAGCGGAATGATACCGCCGATTTTCCAGTCGTAAGAAACTTTTGAGGAGTTCTCAAAAACGATCAAATTCTAATGATGCGGTTGGAAAGATAAACATGATGAAGATCGGGTAAAAATCCTGTAAACTGACTGTTGGCAATTAGTTTATAGGACAAAACCGGTACTTTAACATGGAGCAAAATAAAAGAGTTCCTTACGGTATTAACCGGTTTATTTTCAATCAGAACCGTTTTGTCAATGCGTTGAACCGTTGAAGTGCTTTCTGTTTTTTTACGGAAGTGCAAGGCATGACTACTGCCGCCCCCCGGCGTACCTAACATGAAAAACAAATAACTTATGTTCATAAACAGGTACACCGTCATTAAGAATAATGCGGCTAAAGGAAGGAAGCCAAATATCTTTTTTGTTTCCATTTTTAGGCTGAGTAAATTACCAGCTATTGCCTAAGTATACAGTCTATAGATGATAAGACAGACAGAAAACCGGTTTGTTTTAGCTACTCTAGTTGTTAACGTATTTATGATTTTCTTATTATCGAAAACAATAGTGAGTTTTTTAGTTCGCCATATTTTATCAACATGGACAAATGTGAAAACTTCACTGATGCGGCTTCTGCAGCACAAAAAAAGAGGCTGTCCGGAAATTTCGGGACTGCCTCTTTTTTAATTTGGTATAGGCTTGCTTACTGCTTAACCGGAACTATATCTATTATAACCGTCCTGTTATAAAAACGCTCTTCCGGGGTATCATTTGCGAACGGTGCATGAGCCGGGTCGGCGCCATAAGCTAACGTTTCAAATTTTACATGGTCCCGGCCCGAGTTGGTTATCGCCCCCTCAAGTATTTTTTGGGTTTGCTGCGACCTTTCCTCCGACAATTTTTGGTTGTAGCCTTCCGTTCCAATAATATCCGTGTGGCCATGTATGGTAACCGTTACGCCATCAATGATCAGCGGCGCTACAATTGCTGTTAAAAATTTATTGTACTCCTCTATCGTTTTTGCTTTATCAAATCCGAATATGATACTATAGCGGAAGCCTTTTGTTATTACTGGATTCGGGCTTACCAAATGAACGGTGCTTTCCTTTTTAACGGTTGACCCGTTATTCATCTCGGCCAGCATCGTTATTTTATAGTCGCCGCCCGGGCTGCTGCCTAAAATAGTTGCTCCCGGTATACCTTGCTGGCCGGCGGTGAAAGGCCCGAAATGCTGCACTGCCCCCTGCCCGTCCGTAGCGTCAACCGACCAGGATCTAACCAATTCTTTAGCCGAATCCACATCGAACACCACATCGTTATCAAGCGGGTTTGCCAGCGTCGTGGTAATTTGCACGGGGTTCATCATCCCTCCGCCCACTTCCGTTAATATTTCAGGGGAATCACTATGGATATCAACCCGGCGATCTTCAGCGTGCCGAAGGGCAAGGTCGTTGGTATCGCCAGGTTGCTGGGAAGATGGATACGCGTCGTGGGTTCCCCGGGTAGCAATTCTTGAACCATCGATCCCAAATACTGTCACAAGATATTGTTTTACTGATCCGGCAAGCTCTTTGCCATCGGCAGGCCCTTTGGGTGAAGATCCATCCAGCGTTATCGTTGCACCCGGATTTGCACGCATACGATCGCCCAAAACATTGAGGACATTATGATATACGTTTAACTGCCCTGCTGAACGTGCTGCCCCTGAAGCCGACTGTTCGTTCTGTAAAGATTCTTCTTTAAAGCCTGATGCCTGGTCATTTGTGAGCAAGACGTACCTGGTTGGAATTCCGGTTGATCCGTCATCAAAAAATACGGC
>Ga0206808_1115_pt1 | contig 20150 bp, 23 predicted proteins | sample Alteio_BWOrgCont_58_FD_152899 | JGI IMG/M metagenome (GOLD analysis project Ga0206808, IMG submission 152899) | Enriched cells from forest soil in Barre Woods Harvard Forest LTER site, Petersham, Massachusetts, United States -... | ecosystem: Environmental > Terrestrial > Soil > Temperate forest >...
GCCACCCATACCCGATGCGCGCCCTTGGCCGACACTTGAAGCGCTGCAACACGAATTTGGCGCGGTGGGTTTTTATCTTTCCGCGCATCCACTCGATAGTTTCGCGCGCATGCTGAAACGCCTCAACGTCGCGCGTTACGCGGATATTGCGGATATGCTCGCACGCTCGCGTACCTCACGCGTGAAACTCGCGGGTGTCGTTGTCGGCGTGACGTTGAAGACCGCGAAATCCGGTAATCGCTTTGCCTTTGTGCAATTATCGGATGCTTCGGGTGTTTATGAGGTCATGGTCTTTGCCGAAACTCTGCTCCGTTACCGCGATATTCTGGTGACTGGAAAAACGCTGATTATCACCGTCGATGCGCAAGCAAACGATGATGGCTATCGCCTGACCGTCCAGGCCGTTGACCTGCTTGAATCCGCCGCGGCGGATGTGGCGGACGGCGTCGTGATTTCCCTGCAATCCGACAAATCCATTCCGGCCTTGCAGGAGTTATTCAGCACCCTGCCATCCGGAAAAGGCGAAATTTTTCTTGCCCTTTTCCTCCCCAATGGCATGCGTACGGAAATCCAACTCCCCGGCCGTTTTCGCATCCCGCCCACCCAGCGCCAGGCGATTACGCTGATGCAGGGCGTGGTGGGAGTGGAAGAAATTTAGAAAACTGGATAACTGGTAGACTGGATAACTGGAAAGTTCTTGCTTCCAGTCATCCAGTCTACTAGTCTACCAAGTGGGTATCCCCCCGCGGGCGCGGCTTGCGCCAACCCGGTCAGGGCCGAAAGGCAGCAGCCGTAACGATTTTGCCGCGGGTCGCGGTGGGGGTGCCTTTTAACGGGGTGATTGATGGGCATTAAATTTCATCCCGATCAAGGGGCTATTTTGGTTTGCGATTATGGTGATGCGATTGTGCCGGAAATGGTAAAACGTCGGCCAGTAATCGTAATTTCCCCGCGTCATCGCCGCCGGCACGGTCTTTGCACCATTGTTCCGCTCAGCACGACACCGCCTAAACCGATTGAATCTTATCACCATTTACTGACTTTATCCGAACCATTGCCAAGTCCCTGGGATAAAAATCCAGTTTGGATAAAATGCGATATGATTGCGACGGTTGCTTTTGCGCGGCTGTCCTTAGTGGCATCCAGGCGTGATAAAACAACTGGCAAACGAACCTACTTCACGCCATGTCTGGATAGACAGCAATGCCAAGCCATTTTAGAAAAAATTAATATTTTCTTGGGATTTCAAGGGCTTAAATCTTCGTAATGTTCGTGACTTTTCCGGTCGATTGCACTATAATGAAATTGTTCCCGCGCTGCGAAAGTATCGGGCTTTCAAGACCCCCTAAGTAAAATTGGCGGGGCAGCCGCAACAGACTGGCGATGCCAAGCCTTGTTGCGGCTTTGTTATTTTTGGCTGGGATTTTGTTAAGGATCATGCATAGTAAAACCATGTTATTCGCCGCAGAAGAATTGCCCGTCCAGACCGCCACAGAAGCCGCCAACGCTAACCATTACCGCGTTCTGGCACGCAAATACCGGCCGCAGAATTTTGATCAATTGATCGGGCAGGAAGCGCTCGTGCGCACGCTGACCAACGCGATTAATATGGGCCGCCTGGCCCATGCCTGGATGTTGACCGGCATTCGCGGTATCGGCAAAACCACGACGGCGCGGATTATCGCGAAGGCTTTGAATTGCGAGAACGGCCCCACCGCAATACCGTGCGATGTGTGCAGCGCCTGCGTGTCCATCCGCGACGGCCGCAATGTTGACGTGATGGAAATCGATGCGGCCTCCAATACCGGCGTCGATAACATCCGCGAAATTATTGACAGCGCGCGCTACGCGCCGACGTCAGCGCGTTTCAAAGTCTATATTATCGACGAGGTGCACATGCTCTCCAAAAGCGCGTTCAACGCGCTTTTGAAAACCCTCGAAGAACCGCCCGCCCATGTGAAATTCGTTTTGGCGACAACCGAAGTGCGCAAAGTTCCGATCACCGTCCTCTCTCGCTGCCAGCGGTTTGATTTACGTCGCGTGGATAGCACCGAACTTGCCGCGCATTTCCAAAAAGTTCTGGCGAATGAAAACGGCGCGGCGGAGCCCGAGGCATTGCGCCTTATTGCGCTCGCCGCCGACGGTTCGGTGCGGGATGGTTTGTCATTGCTGGATCAGGCGCTCGCCGAAGCCTCGCTGGGTGAAGGCAAAGTCGAAATTAAAACCGAGACCGTGCAAAATATGCTCGGCCTCGCTGACCGTGCTGCTATTCACGCGCTCGCCGCAGCGGTGTTCGGCGGCAATGCGCCCGATGCGCTCGCGCAATTGCATGAACTCTACCGCGCGGGTGCGGACCCTTTGCTCGTGCTGCAGGATTTACTCGGATTATTCCATACCCTCGCGCGCCTGATCGCGACGCCGAATGCGGAATTGGATTTGTCAGATTCCCAGCGCCGCATGGCAATGGAACTCGCGTCGAAACTCGCGATGCCCGACGTCATGCGCGCTTGGCAGATTTTACTCAAAGGCATGGGCGAAGTCTCTCATGCGCCGCAACCGCAAAGCGCAGCGGAAATGGTCGTGCTGCGCCTCGTCTACGCCGCGCAAATGCCGCCGCCGGGTGAATTGATTAAAATCATTGGGCAGGGTGGGGATAGTGCCAATAACTCTCCGCGCGCCAGCGCTTCTCCGCCGCCATCGGGCGGCAACGCTCAAATGCGCCTCGTATCTGGTGCTACGCAAATTGTTGCTGCATCCGCACCGCAACCCATCGCACTACAACCGCTCCCCAAAACCTTCGCCGATGCCGTCGCGCTATTTGACGAACATCGCGAAGCGCGTTTGTATGCGGATCTCTACAGTCAGGTTCACGTTGTCAATTACGCGCCGCCGCACATCGAATTGCGCCTCGCCCCCAGCCTTCCGCGAGATTTCACCGGCCGTATCGCGCAAAAGTTGCAGGCCTGGACCGGCGCGCCGTGGCTGATTTCCATCGCCAATGACGGCGGCGACCCGACGCTGGCGGTTCAGGCGGCAGCGGCGCAAGATGCCCGCTTGCAGGCCGCGGCGGCTGACCCTATGGTGCAGGCCGTCATGCAACATTTTCCGGGCGCGCGGATTACCAAAGTCGTCGCGCCCGATATCGCACACGAAACAGGAGAGCAAGAATGAACATCCAGCAAATGATGAAACAAGCGCAAGAAATGCAAGTCAAAATGCAAAGCCTGCAAGCGCAACTGGCTGAGACGGAAATTAGCGGCCAAGCCGGCGGCGGCCTCGTCAAAGTCGTTCTGACGGCAGGCGGTGTGTTGATAAAATTGGATATCAATCCTGGCTTGTTGAAACCCGAAGAAAAAGAAACCCTGGAAGACCTGATCATTGCCGCGCATGCCGACGCGAAAGACCGCGCGGATGAAACCATCGCGACTGAAACCGGTAAAATGATGGAAGGCATGAATTTGCCACCTGGAATGAAATTGCCGGGCCAGATGTAAGTTTGAGAAACCGATGAGAAATACAATTGTTTATCTCATCGGGTTTCCGGGCGTTGGAAAATATAGCGCTGCAAAGGAACTACTTAAGCTGCAGCCTAATTTTAGGATCGTAGACAATCATTTAATCAATAATTTGATATTCACCCTCATTGAAAAAGATGACACTTCCCCGATTCCTGAAGATGTAAGAACGAATATCTTAAAGATATGGGATATTGTTTTTGACACGCTCACCAATATTGCTGATGCAAATCATAATTTTGTTTTAACAAACGTCTTGTTGGAAAGCAAAAAGAGAGATCATGAGTTTTATCATAAAGTCCGAAATATGGCAGAGCAACGGCAAGCATTATTTGTCCCAATTCGCCTCTTATGTCAAAATAACGAATTAGAACGGCGAATAGTTAATCCTGAACGAAAAGAACGCCATAAGCTCACGAACTTGGAAAGAGCACGTGATATCATAGAAAACGATAGTCTTTTAAATATCGCGCATCCAAATTTATTAAATCTTGAAACAACAGGAATGACATCTATCCAAGTCGCACAAAAAGTTATGAATTATGTTCAGGGCATACAAGGTAAATGAAACTCGTCACCTGGAATATAAATTCGGTTCGTCTGCGCTTGCCGCTGTTGCAGCGGCTGATTGCCGAACAACAACCGGATGTTATCTGCCTTCAAGAAACCAAATGCGCGGATGAATTTTTTCCGGACGAAGATTTGCGCGCGGCGGGTTACACGCACCAGGCCATCTGGGGCCAAAAATCCTATAACGGCGTCGCGATTTTATCGCGCCAGCCGCTGAGCGATATTCAAACACATACGCGCGTCGGCAAGAATGATTGCCGCCATATTTCCGCGCGCTTGCCGAATGGCACGGAAATCCACAATGCCTATATCCCCGCCGGCGGTTATGAACCCGATCCCATCATCAATCCGAAATTCCAGCACAAATTGGATTTCGTGGATGAACTCGCCGCCTGGTGGACCCAAAGAAATAAAGAGCAAAAGAAAAGCGCAAAAATTCTGGTGGGCGATTTGAATATCGCGCCGCTGGAACACGACGTTTGGGACAGTAAAAAAATGCACAATACCGTCTCGCACACGGCCGCCGAACGCACGCGTTTTACCGCGATGCAGGATTCCATCGGCTGGGTTGATGCCGTGCGGCATTTTCATCCGCCGGATCAAAAACTCTATACTTGGTGGACTTATCGCCAACCCGACTGGGAAGGCGTGAACAAGGGCCGCCGCCTCGACCACATTTGGGTCACGCCGGATCTGGTGTCCGGGATGAAAAGCGCACACGTCATTAAGTCAATGCGGGGTGTTGAACAACCGTCCGACCACATCCCGGTCATTTTAGAATTTTAAAAATTCTTTTTCACGCGCGAACAAATAGTCGCGGGGATGACCAAGCTAACCACAATCAAAACAAACGCCACCGCCGGATGAAAGGCATGATGCACCGCGCCGTAAATCATCAGTCCTAACCAGAAAATCTCACCAAAAATAATCATCAATAACATGCTGGGCGGCACCGCCACGCGCACCGCCGTGCGTTCATTCATCTCAGCAAACTGGCGTTGTTCCTGGTTCATGTACCCACCATAGTGACTGTGCCTATCACCAGCAATGCTCTATTATCCAAGCATGTCAGTTGAATTATTCCTGGATATGCTAGTGGCGGAACGCGGCGCGGCGGCGCATACGCTGTCCGCCTATCAGCGCGATTTGGACGGCGCGGCGGAGTACCTTAAAGGCGATCTGGCTAAGGCCAGCGCGGATGATCTGTCGCGCTACCTCGCGCATTTGCGTCGGCAGAAACGCGCTGCGACGACGATTGCGCGCCATCTTTCCGCTCTGCGGCAATATTATCGGTTTTTATTATCTGAAAATCAACGCGACAGTGATCCAACCTTGCATTTGGAGCGCCCTAAAAAACCACAGCGCCTGCCGAAAATTATTTCTGTAGATGCGGCGTCGCGATTGCTCGATGTCATCACCGCGCAAAAACAAAATCCGGCCACGGCACGGTTGCAATTATTATGTGAACTCCTCTACGGCGCCGGCCTGCGCGCGAGCGAAGTCGTGACACTGCCCTTCAATGCCTACCGCGCCGGGCAGAATTCATTACGCGTGCGCGGGAAGGGCGATAAGGAACGCATCGTACCGCTCACGCCGCCCTCTATTACCGCCTTTGAACATTATCTAGCCGTGCGCAAAAATTTCCTCGGCACGGAGAAATCGCAAAAGTTTTTATTTCCCTCGCGCGGCTCAACCGGTCATTACACGCGTCAACGGTTGCATCAGGAAATTAAAACCCTCGCGCTGGCGGCCGGCCTCGACCCCAAACAACTCACGCCGCATGTTTTGCGCCACGCTTTCGCTACGCATATGCTCGAAGGCGGCGCGGATCTGCGCAGCGTGCAACAACTCCTCGGTCACGCCGATATTTCCACGACGCAGATTTATACGCATGTGACCACCCAGCGCTTGCGCGACACCGTGCAAAATCACCATCCCCTAGCTAAAATAGGGGCGCGAAAAAGCAAGCGTTAAAACAGCAAAAATAAACGTGACTTTTTACTCTAAAATCCGTAATTTCAGCGCCAGGAGTAACAATGGCATTCTTAGATTTTGAAACAACAGTCACGGACCTGGAAGGGCGCATCGCGGATTTACGTCAGCTCGTCTCCAACGGTCAGACGAATATTGCGGATGAAGTCTCGCGCCTTCAGACCAAGGTCAACCGGATGCTGCAGCAAATTTACGCGCATCTTTCACCGGGACAAAAAGTGCAGGTCGCGCGCCATCCATCGCGTCCGCACGCAAGTGATTATATCGCCGCATTGTGTCAGGATTTCACACCGCTCGCCGGCGACCGTTCCTTTGCAGATGACCCAGCGATCATCGCAGGCATCGCGCGTTTTAACGGTCAATCTATTGTCGTTATGGGCCAGGAAAAAGGCAAAGACACCGAAACGCGCGTCAAACATAATTTCGGCATGGCGAAACCCGAAGGCTACCGCAAGGCCCAGCGCCTGATGCAAATGGCGGATCATTTTTCCTTGCCGGTGGTGACGTTCGTGGATACCGCGGGCGCGTACCCGGGGATTGATGCCGAAGAACGCGGCCAGGCGGAGGCGATTGCAAAGTCGATTGAAACCTGTCTGCGCCTCGGCGTGCCGATGGTTTCAACCATTATCGGTGAAGGCGGCTCCGGCGGCGCGATTGCGATCGCTGCGGCAGACCGGATTTTCATGCTCGAGCATTCCATTTATTCTGTGATTTCGCCCGAAGGTTGTGCATCTATCCTATGGCGTTCCGCCGCGCATGCAGAGGAAGCTGCGGCGGCACTGCGCCTGACCGCGCAAGACCTGCTCGGTTTCGGCATCATTGACCGCATTATCCAGGAACCCCTGGGCGGTGCGCACCGCAACGCGCAGGCCGCGATCAAAGCAACAGGTGAGGCTATCGCGCGCGCGCTGGATGAAATGCAACATAAACCCGGCGACGTCCTACGCCGTGAACGCCGTGAAAAATTCCTGAATATGGGGCGTAAATTGGCGGCGTAGAAAACCGCGCATAAAAAAAGCCGTCAGAAATGATTTCTGACGGCTTTTTTAGTTTCTGAAATTATTTTGTTGGAGCTGTCGCTTCAGGCGCCTTACTATCGCCCGGCATTTTTACGGCATCCTGTGGTGTTGGTGTGGCCGCCGCATCATCACCCGCATCTGGTGCCGGCGCTGCGCTACTTTTTGCATCCGGTGCCGTCGATGGGGCCGCGGCTCCAGGCGCGCTGCTCGTCACCGCTGCTGCTGGGTCGATTTTCCAGCCTGCTTTGCGCGCGCCGTCCACGGCCTCTTTCAATTGTGCTTCACTTTGCGCACCGGCCATCAAATTATCGCCGATCACAAAACCCGGCGTGCCGGACAGACCCAATTTCGCCGCCAATTCATAATTGGCCTTGATTTCATTTTTTACCGCGTCGGATTCTTTGTCGACCAATACGCGGTTCCAATCCACGCCGGTATCACGCGCGGCTTTTTCAATATCCGCTGACGTTAATGCGCCGTCATGCGACATGAATGCCTTCGTGATCGCTTCATAGGCGGCAGGTTTTTGCATGTAAACCGCCAGCGCAACCTTAGTCGCTTCAACCGAGCTTGGCCCCAAAATCGGCAAATGTTTATGCACGACCCGTAATTTTGGATCTTCCGCCTGGAGTTTCAACACATCCGGCTCCGCGCCGCGGCAGTAGTGGCAATTGTAATCAAAGAATTCCACCAGGGTCACATCGCCGTCCTTGTTGCCAATGACAGGACTGAAAGGATTATTGTATAATTCTGGCTTGGCCTTCACGATGATTTGTTTCGCAATTTCCAATTGTTTTTGTTGTTCGTTGCTTTGGTATTGTTTCAGCGCGTCAATGATCGCATCCGGATTGGCTTTCAAAAACTCGCGCACCTGGTTGCCAAATTCGGCCGGATTCGGACCTGTTGATTGCGGCTGCATCATCGTCTGCGCGCCCAATACGATCCCGGCGCCCACAGCGCCAGCGACGAGGTGTGTGATTAATGTGCCAAAACGATTATCTGCCATGGGGGTCTCCGGTTGATGGTCAGCATCATGCGCTGCACCCCATAAATTGTCGAGGGGGGATTGGTTGCCTTTTTAATTACGATTTTTTAATCGCTAGTTTTTAATTATCGCGGTCGCGCGGATGATCTTTTTCTTCCTTAATTTTTTCTTTGGATAACTCAATAATATCCTGCGCCCGCTGCGCGCCCGGCGTGCCGGGTGGGAGCTTCGCGATCTTCGCATGGCGCTGCGCGGATTTGTAATCGAGGTTCAGCATGGATTCTTCCGCCAATTCCAATTGCGCCATATCTTCATGCCCGCTGCGGCCATAGGCGGTGGCGAGGAGGCGGTGGGTTTGCGGGCTATCGCCTTCGTTTTGCTGCGCGCGTAGCAGGACCGGAATAGCTTGCGTGATCTGGTTATTTGCCAATAAAACCTGCCCGTAACTTTGCAAAATCAACGGCGCATCGGGCAGAGCGGCGGCGGCTTTTTGATATTCTGCGGCAGCCTCGGGCAACTTGCCATGTTCGAATAAGAGTTGCCCGCGCAGTTCGTTAAAATACGGATTCGTGGGCTCTGCCGCTTGCAGACCATCCAAAATTTTCAGCGCGCTCGGCATATCGCCCATGCGGTAATAGGCGACGGCATGCGAATAACGGTTGGCAATATCCGTGCCCATGGGTTCCTGAATGACAAGGCGCGGCAAAATATAGCCGCGCAGTTTTGCCTTGATGCGCTGATATTCATCCTCCGCCGATTGCGGCAAGGGCGGTTCTTTTTCGCCCTCCACGCGGCCTTTCAAACTTTCAAAACGGTCGCGTGTGAGGGGGTGGGTGCGCACATATTCATCCTGGCGCGATTCCGGCAGCAATTCTTCATCCAGCAATTTCGCCATGAAGGTTTGCAAACCGATCGCGGGCAACCCAGCCTTGTGCAGAAACCGCACACCGGCCTCATCCGCGCTGTCTTCATTCGCGCGTGAATGCGCGAGGACTTTGCTGAGTAAGGTTTGCTGCGTCAGCATCGTGCCCGCCTCACCCACGCTGGCATTGCCGGAAACTGCGGCGGCGGCGAGGGTCATAAGCGTGAGCAAAATACTTTCCTTGGACGCATTCTCAATATAATCACCCATTTTAATCAAATGCCCGCCCGCGATGTGGCCGGTTTCGTGCGCGATCACGCCCAGTAATTCTTCCAGATTTTCGGTGCGTAAAATCAGCCCACTATAGATGAAAATATTCTGCCCGCCCGCAACGAAGGCATTGATGACGTTTTCATCGATCAAAACAAAATGCACGCTGGCAGGCGCGATACCGGCGGCGTGAAAAATCGGCGCGGTTTGATCGGCGAGGAAATTTTCGGTTTCGGTATCGCGCAAAACGCTTTCAGCGTGGGCGGGAAAAGCTAGCAATAAAGAGGTGAGAAGCGAGAGGCGAGAGGCGAGATGAAAAAAGCGAGGAAAAAAATTCTCTCGCCTCTCGCCTCTCGCCTCTCGCTTCTTTCTCACCATCTAAGCTGATCCATTATATAGGTCGGCTGGGCATCGTATTTTGCCGTTAATTGTTCCAGATCCGGCAGGGGTTGATAAGAATTAATGTCTTTCGCGTGAATGCCATCGGTCAATAACAACGTGTCGCAACCGAACCGGTTGCCGCCGCGAATGTCGGTTTCAAAGGCATCACCCACCGCTAAAATCCGTTTTTTATCCGGCTTCCCAAGGAGCCCGTGCATGTAATCATACACTGCATGATATGGCTTGCCATGATAAAACACGTCGCCGCCCATGGTTTCGTAAAATTCGGCCACCGTGCCGGGGCAAATAAACAGCGTATCGCCGATGCCGACAATTTTATCCGGATTGGCGCAGAGCATGGGCAACCCGCGATCCTTGGCCTCCGTCAGGCGCACTTCGTAATCCTGCACGGTTTCATCGTAATCCAGCGTGCGCGTGATGATAATGAAATCCGCGCCCTCCAGGTCGGTTTGCCGGTAAGGAAGGTCAGTGTAATTTTGTAAATGGCTAGGCGCATGGATGTAATAATAATTTTTACCCAGACGGGCATGCCATTCATCATTGCGGTCACGCAAGGCGATATAACTATTCTCGCCGGAATTATGCACGTTCTGATACAAACCGCGCGGAATGCCGTAGGTTTCCTCTAATTTTTCTGAAATGGAAGCCACGCGGCTAGGGGAATTTGAGAGTAGGCTAACCACCTTTTTCTGTTCACGTAGATTTTCCAGCGCGTCTAGTACGCCCGGAAAACGCACCTCGCCATTATGCAATGTGCCCCAAATATCCAGAATAACCGCGTCATAATCGGCGATAACTTCTTCCAGCCCGGAAATATATTTCACTTTTTCATCCTATCACGATAAGGGTCAAGATAACGGCCAATTGGCGCGCGGTTCGCCGAATAAATACCCCTGGCCGAAGTCGATGTTCAGGTCCAGCAACTCACGCAACTGCGCCTCAGATTCAATTTTGCTGACGATCATATCAATGCCATTGCGGTCCAAACCGTTTTTCAATTCGCGCAAGCGCATATCGCCGCCCTGGGTATGAAATTCGGTCAGCAAAACATCCGTATCAATTTTCACCGTGCGGATTTTCCGCGCGGTCAGCGCCGCCATCGGGAAATCCAATGAATAAACCCGGTCCATCGAAAAACGGCAACCAATGCGGCCGAGGCCGTCCAATACCGGCACCAGATCCGCCGACATCGTCGCCAAATCCTCCTGCGCCAATTCGAAAATCAATTTGGGCGCGAGCTGTGAATTCTGCGCCAGGAACTGCACCAGCTCCGTCATGAAACCCGTATCACGCAGCGTGTTCGACGAAATATTGCAAAAGAACCGCAGCGTCGAATGACGTTTTTCCGTATCGCGGATCATCTGGATACAGCGCAGCAATTGCAGGTTATCCACGTTTGGAATGACGCCGCCTTCCTCCGCAAGCTTCACAAAACGTTCGGGCGTCAGGTAATGGCCGTCCGGCGTGCGGATGCGCGTGAACATTTCATAAAACCGCAACTTGCGCTGCGGCAAACTGACGATGGGCTGCAGGAAAACCTCAATCCGGTCGCCCTTTACCGCTTCATTCACCATATTCATGATTTCGCGGTCATTCATGCTGCCAACTGGCACATCCACGTTTGTTTCGGTTTTCGTAGCGGCGTTTTTGCCGCCCTGTACAATCCGGTCGATCACATTCTGTAGAATTTTCACTTCGCTGAACAAGGCATCCATGCGCGTGCCGTCGCCGGTTTCATCGATATCTTTGAGGCTGTTTTGCAAGCTTTCCGTGCGCGCGGCCACATCGCTTAGGTCTCTACGCAAGCCGAGAATTTTAACCTCTTGCAGGCGTACTTTTTGGCGCAACACCAGCATCACATGTGTGCCCGCGCAAGACAGCGCCACCAAAATCCCTAACAAAAAGACTGTAAAAATATCCGCGCCCGGATTCAAAATATGCATGATCAAAATCAACGCGACGCCCAGCGCCGCATAAAGTAATCCAAACCCCAGTTTTGCCATTACGGCCCCCGTTTTCCTTCTTAGGCTACCGCTGTCCGACTGCTTCGCGGATGTGGCTAAAGCCATCACGCGCCAGCAAATCCAGCAAACCTTTAAATAGCGCCGGAATCAATCCCGGACCAGCGTAAATCATACCCGTGTAAAGCTGGATGAGCGATGCCCCCGCGCGAATTTTCGCATAAGCCGCCTCGGCGCTGTCGATGCCGCCAACGCCAATGAGCGGTATCGCGCCATTCGTCGCGCGCCAGACTTCACGCAAGATGCGCGTGGAGAGGTTCAACAGTGGTTTGCCCGACAGGCCGCCCGTTTGCGCCGCAAAATCCGCATCCAACCCGCCGGGGCGTGACAGGGTCGTATTACTGATGATCAAACCCGAAATATGTTGCGCGGTGGCGACCGAAACAATATCCGCCATCCCTTCATCCGTCAGGTCCGGGGCAATTTTCAATAGCAATGGAATTTGCGGCGCGATTTCCGCGCGCAGGTTTTGCGCGGCAGCCAACAGGTCCGTCAATGCCGCGCGGTGTTGCAGATCCCGCAGGCCCGGTGTGTTCGGCGATGAAATATTAATCACCCAATAATCCGCTATGTCCGCCGTCGCGCGCATGCCGGAGAGGTAATCCGCAATCGGATCTTCCTGTAATTTATTTTTACCCAAATTAATGCCCAACACGCCGGGCAGGGGACCCGCCGCACGCAAGGCTTTGACGCGCGCGGTAAAAGTTTCCGCGCCAACAGACGGAAAACCATAACGGTTAATCACCGCGCCCGCCGCGATATCACGGAACACGCGCGGCCGCGGATTGCCGGATTGGGCGAGGGGCGTAACCGAACCCAATTCCACCGCGCCGAAACCCAGTTTAAATAATGGCCGCACGGCCTCGGCATGTTTATCAAAACCCGCCGCCATGCCGATGGGATTGTGAAATTTCAGACCCCAAAATTCTTGCTCCAGACGCGGGTCGTGCAACACACCCGGCCCACCCGCCAAGCCCGCGCGCAGCGCCGCGAGCGTCGTCAGATGCGCCGTCTCCGCCGGCAGGGCGAATAACAAAGGCTGCAACGCTTGTTGAAACAGGAAATTTTGCATCCCGGATTTGTGCCGGGGATGGGCGCGAGAAGCAAGAGGCAAGAAACAAGAAACTTTCTTGCCTCTTGCCTCTTGCGTCTTGTATTCTGCAAGAATGCAATTCCTGCCTTCCCCGAATTTTAACGACCGCGCTGCAGACAAAGCCATTCAACATTTGATTTTGCATTATACGGGCATGCGGGCGGCGGCCGATGCCCTCGCGCGTCTTTGCGACCCAGCGGCGGAAGTCAGCGCGCATTATATTGTCAATGCTGACGGCGCCGTCACGCAATTGGTGGATGAAGAAAAACGTGCCTGGCACGCAGGCGTCAGTTTCTGGGCTGGCGAAACAGACCTGAATTCCACCAGCATCGGCATCGAAATCGTCAATCCCGGGCATGAATTCGGCTATATGCCGTTTCCCGATGCGCAAATCACAGCGGTGACAAAACTATGCCGCGATATTTTATCTCGTCACGCGATCCAGCCGCATCACGTCCTGGCGCATTCGGACATCGCGCCCGCGCGTAAAATGGATCCAGGTGAGTTATTTCCTTGGGCGCGATTGGCAGAAGATGGTGTGGGCCTGTGGCCGCCGCAGAAGGGAGAAGGGAGAGGAGAAAGGGGGGAATTAGATTTGGCGATATATGGTTACGATATTTCTAGTTTATCCGCCGCGATCATAGCGTTCCAGCGTCATTTCCGGCCGGAGAAAATCAATGGCGAATGGGACGATGAATGCGGCGCGCGGCTAAGTAATCTATTAAATCAGAAAATTACTCACACTTCTCAATAGCACCCAGCGCATTACCTGCACCCTTTAACGAAAATACATCAATCACACCCGCGCCTTTACGGTCCTGATGCACGACGGACAAAAATTTGCTGGTGCGCAAAGCCTTGATAATGTCCGCGTCAACGGCCGTATTTTCCGTCCAGGCGGTATCGCCGTCGCCGCGCAGTTTGAATTTCGCTTTATCGGTTTGCAATGTCACCGGCGTTTTCGCTTTAATTGTCTGGCCCGCGACAAAGGATATCGCCGGATTGGCACCCTCACTCGGGCGCCGCGTGACCTGGATCATGACCTGCCCGCGGGATTTAATTTTCAGGTGGTGGTTTTTGGCATCCTTGGTATCAGTCGCGCGCGTCATGGCATAGCAAACCGGCGCGCCGTTTTCAGCGTAATGATACGTCTGCCATTTTTGATATTCGCCGGAGAGTTGCGGCTCACCCGCCCGTGCGGCAATCGGTAGGAGGCACAATAAAAATAAAATCCGTTTCATGAAACCCTCGTTACGCAATAATCCAACACATCCAGCAATTGCGCACGCAATGGATGGTCCGGTGCGCTTTGCAATGCCGCGCGTGCTTTCGCTGCATGATCTTCCGCGCGTGCGCAAACGGCATCAAAGACATTATATTTTTGCATCAAGCCTTGCGCGCGCGTAAACATGTCATCACTGTAATTCTCGGCGCCTAACGTGGCGCGCCAAAAATCTTTTTCCTCCGCCGTACCCGCTGCGATCGCCAAAATAACGGGGCAAGTGAGTTTACCTTCCCGGAAATCATCCCCCAGATTTTTATTCAGCGCCGCCGCATCGGCGGAATAATCCAACACGTCATCAATCAATTGAAAGGCCATGCCGAAATGGTAACCAAAATCGCGCAGCGCCGTGCGGTGCGCGCCGCCCGCCAAAATCGCGCCGACTTCCGTCGCGGCGGAAAAGAGCGACGCCGTTTTCGCCTCAATCACGCGCAAATAATCCGCCTCGCGCGTATCGACATTTCCGGCCAGGGATAATTGCAACACTTCGCCTTCGGTAATCTGCGCGCTGGTATGGGCAAGGATTTTCAACACTTCCAAATTGCCGCTCGCCACCATCAATTCAAACCCTCGCGCGAATAAAAAGTCGCCGACCAAAACGCTCGCCTGGTTGCCAAAACGGTCGTTCGCGCTGGGCTGGCCGCGGCGTTGGTGGCTTTCGTCGACGACATCGTCGTGCAGCAAGCTGGCGGAGTGAATAAACTCAACCGCTGCTGCCAGATCGTAACAGATGTTATCTACTGCGCCGCACAGGCGCGCCGAGGCCACCGTCAACAGTGGCCGCAAACGCTTGCCGCCGGCGGCGATCAGGTAACGCGCGACCTCAGGAATCAGCGCGACTTCGCTTTGCAAATTTTCCAGAATGATCGCGTTCACGCCGCGCATATCCGCCGCCAAAGTGACGGATAATGTTTCCAGCGCGCCTGTGGTATCAGGCGCGTCGGGCCAGGATTTTGCTAAAGATTTCGCGGGGGCAATCATTGCATTTCTTTCAGGCGGGCACCTTGGCGCCCGCGCCCCATTGTGTCAAGTTATCGCCATGCGATCCTCCTTTTTCCCTGCCGAAATCTTTGATTACATCACCGCGCGCGCCATGCCCGAATTGCCCGTCATGGCTGAACTGCGAGCCCACACGGCGGCGCTCGGCGAACAAGCGCGCATGCAGATCGACCCTTATCAGGGGCAGGTGATGGCGTGGTTGCTATATGCTTTTTCCGCGCGGCGCGTGCTCGAAATCGGCACCTTCACGGGCATGAGTGCGCTGTGGCTGGCGAGTGCTTTATATGAAGGCGGTGAACTCCACTGCTGTGACATCAACGGCGAATGGACCGATATCGCGCGCGAATTTTGGGCGAAGGCGGGGATGGATAAAAAAATCCACTTCCACCTCGCGCCCGCGCTGGAGACCTTGCCGAAATTCGACAATGATTTTTTCGACGCCGTTTTTATTGATGCGGATAAGGGGAATTACCCAAATTATATCGAACAGGCGCATCGCCTGCTGCGCCCCGGCGGTTTGATGATGATCGATAATACGCTATGGGGCGGCGAAGTTGCCGACGCAAAGGCGCAAGATAAAATCACCCAAACCATCCGCAGCGTGAATGATACCCTGGCAGCGGACCAGCGCTGGCGCAGTGTGATTTTGCCTGTGGGCGATGGGCTTAGTCTCGCCATCAAAGTATGACGCGCACGGATTTTTTGCTCGATGGCCGCGTAAAAATTACGCAAAGTGCGGCGGGTTACCGCGCTGGTTTGGACGCGGTGATGCTGGCGGCGGCTTGTCCTGCGGCACCTGATGACCATGTGTTGGATTTAGGTTGCGGCGCAGGCGCGGCGGGTTTGTGTTTGGCCGCGCGCGTAGATGTGAAAATCACCGGGATTGAAATTCAGCCTGAGCAAGCCGAATTGGCGCGCGCGAATTTTGCGCAGAATAATTTTTCTGCTGACATCATCACAGCCGACTTATGCGAACAGCCGTTCTCATCTGACGCATTTGATCACGTCATTCTCAATCCGCCTTATCATGACGTCGCGCAACATATGCCGCCGGAAAATACCGCGCGGCAGGTAGCATTTATGGCGGACGATCTCAGCGCCTGGATCGCCGCCACACGCCGCGCCGTGAAAACGCATGGCAGCATCACGATCATTCACCGTGCGGATGCACTCGCCGACATCACCAAAAATCTGGATGGTTTCGGCGCAATTGAAATTATTCCGCTTTGGCCGCGCATGAATGAGAACGCGGAACGCGTCGTTATCCGTGCGCGCAAGGGTCGTAAAACACCGTTGAAACTTCTCCCCGGCATTCCCCTCCACACAACCGATGGTGGCGAAACGGAAATTGCACGCAGTATCTTGCGGGATGGCGCCCGAATCCCGTAACATCCGACTCGTGCAGGACCTCCGCCAAGCCCTTGAAGAACTCGACGAAGCGCTCGACCGCATCGAAGATCAGGTCGCCGCTCGTTCTGTAAATGTGGCCGCCGCCAATTTGAACCTCGCGAATTTCAATATTATTACCCCGCGCTCGCCTTACGAAATCAACCGCACGGAAATGGTGCGCATGCTCGATGCCACCATCGTCGATGCGCAAAAAATGCTGGGTGAGGCCGCATGACGAGTACGCCCGCCGTCAGCCCCCAAAGCGCGATGACCACCGTCGATATCCCCTTAAACGGCCGCAGTTATGCGGTGGCTTGCAGCGAAGCCGAAGCGCCGCGCATCCAGGAACTCGTGAAAATCCTCCATACCCGCGTGATGAATTTACAAATGCAAATGGACCAGTCGGTATCGGACGCGCATTTATTGACGATGGTGAGCCTGATGCTCCTCGATGAATTAACCACCGCGCAGGACAAGGCCACCGTCATGCAAGACGCCGCGGAAAAGGCCTGGGATATCGCCGGCCACGCCGTGCCCGCCGAAGAGCGCGAATTGATGGTCTCCGCCGTGCGCCACCTGACCGGCCGCGTGAATTCTATTGCCGAACGGCTCCGCGCCGCCTAAGTTAAAGGCGGCTGGGCGGTGCGACCGGTTGCTAAACTCCCAAGGGCCGATAAAAACATAGCGGGAGCTGTCCCTGATTACGGCCATTGGTCGTAGTTATATGGCGCCCACCTGGGTAACTGGGTCCGCTGTGGAGACGCAATAACCATCGCCCGCCCGGCTATTTTCTTTAGGATTTGCATATGATTGATAAGCATGCCATGCGAGAAGAATTTCGGGTGCTGCGCCGTAGGGCGGCGCAGAAAAATGCCGACGCTGCGGTACAATTATTGGAGGTCTTTCACAAAGAATGCTGGCCGAAATTGGATTGGCAAGAAAACACGATAGTCGCAGGCTATGTTGCAATTGGGAGTGAAATCGACCCCGCCCCCATTTTAAAATTTTTGGCCACTAATTATATCCCAACGGCTTTGCCACTAATGCGGGGCGCAGAAGACCCGCTGGATTTTTATCCTTATCAAATTGGAGATCGATTATCAGCTGATAATCCGCATAAAATTCCGCAACCCAATGAACATCAAATGCGTATTACGCCGCAAGTTTTTTTCGTGCCGTTATGGGCTTTTGATCGCACTGGCAACCGATTGGGTTCAGGTTTTGGTTATTACGACCGCACCTTAGCTGCCGCGCGTGCGAAAAATAAGTCAACGCTCGCCATCGGCCTCGCCTATGCAGAACAAGAAGTCGCGCAAATCCCAGCCGAACCCCACGATCAGCGCCTGAATATCATTGTCACGCCGCGCGAAGTTATTTACTGTCCCGACCCATGAAACTCTTATTTTTAGGCGATATCATGGGCTCCTCGGGCCGCGAGGCGGTGCTTCGCCAGGTACCCATCTGGCGGCGTGAATGGAACCTCGACGCCGTCATCGTTAACGGCGAAAATGCTGTGAACGGCAAGGGGATTAATCGCGAGACGGTGCAGAAACTCCTCGCCGCGGGCGTCGATTGTATTACCACCGGCAACCATGCTTTTGATGTCAAAGGCGAAATCAGCTGCTTCGAAGAATTCCCCACGTTGTTGCGCCCGTTGAATTTCCTGCCCAAAACCCCAGGGCGCGGATCATGCCTCATCACTACTGCGGCAGGTCAAAAAATCCTGGTCGTGAATCCCATCGCGCAACTTTTTATGTCGCAGTTGGTCGGCAGTCCTTTTTACGCCGTCGATGAACTATTGCGCCAATATAATCTGGGCGGCAACGTCAATGCGATCGTCCTCGATTTCCATTCTGAGGCGACATCCGAAATTCAGGCGCTCGCCTGGCACCTCGATGGCCGCGTTTCTGCCGTTATCGGCACGCATACCCATATGCCTACGGCGGATACCATGGTGCTGCCTGGCGGCACAGCCTATCAATCCGATGCGGGCATGTGCGGGGATTACCATTCCGTCTTGGGTGTGATGCGCGAAAATGCGGTGGAGAAATTCCTGAACACCTATATCGCCGACAAAAAAATGGAACCGGCCAAAGGCCCTGCGACTTTATGCGGTGTTTATCTGGAGTTGCACAATACCACCGGCAAATGCACGCGCGCGGAGCCGGTGCGGTTCGGACCGCACTTGATTAACACCACGCCTTTCGCCTAAGTATCCGGCATGACTGACAAATCCATCCATCCCTATCAAATCGCCGTGCGCGACGTAAAGGGCAAAGGCCGCGGTGTTTTCGCGCTGCGCAAATTCAAACGCGGCGAGCTGATTGAACGCTGCCCCGTCCTGATCATCCCCGGCCGTCATTCGCAATATATTTTGAAAACCAAATTGGATCATTACGCCTTTGACTGGGACAAGGAAGATGAACTGGCGCTCATCCTCGGCTACGGCATGATTTATAATCACAGCTATGCGCCCAACGCGAAAATCGTGCACGACCTGCGTAAGCGCACATCCGATATCATCGCGCATACCGCGATCAAGGCAGGTGAAGAAATCCTGGTCAACTACAACGGCAAACCCAAAGACATGGCGCCGCTGTGGTTCAACGTCGTCGATCACCGGATGGGTGAGTAGGATTTTTTAAAATGGCCGGTCACAGTCAATTTAAAAACATCATGCACCGCAAAGGCAAGGCGGATGCCAAGCGGTCGAAGATTTTTGTGAAATTATCGCGCGAAATTACCGTGGCGGCGAAATCCGGCCTGCCGGACCCTACGATGAATCCGCGTTTGCGCGCGGCGATTTTGGCGGCGCGTAAAGAAGACATGCCCAAGGATAAAATCGAAAACGCGATTAAAATCGCGGCGGGCAGCCAGGGCGGAGATGATTACCAGAACGTGCGCTATGAAGGCTACGGCCCCGGCGGCACGGCGATTGTGATTGAGGCTTTAACGGATAACCGCAACCGCACGGCCTCCGACATCCGCATGGCTTTTTCGAAATACGGCGGCAATCTGGGCGAGAGCGGTTCGGTTGGTTTCATGTTTGATCATGTCGGGCAGATTTTCCTGCCCGTCAGCGCGGGCGGTAATGACGCGGTCTTTGAAGCCGCGCTGGACGCGGGCGCGGAGAATGTCGAGAGCAGTCCGGCGGGGCATTTGGTGACGACCACATTGGAAGGTTTTGCCGCCGCGCGCGATGCGCTGGAAGCCAAATTCGGCGAGCCCGAACGCGCGGGCTTGGTTTGGCAACCGAACATTACAGCTACGCCTAATGAAGAACAGGCGACGCAGTTACTGAAATTGATAGATGCGTTGGAAGAGAACGACGATGTGCAACAGGTCTTCGCGAATTTTGAATTGTCGGAAGACGTGATGCAGAAATTGATGGGTTAAATTTTCGCTATTAACGCCTTCGTCAGCGCATTCAATTTCATCGCACCGGTGGGTGTTGCGCCCATGGCATTATCACCCACCCATAATAATTCCTCATTCAAGAACGGTTGCAAAATTTGCGGTGGAAAAACTTCGCCAAAATTTTTCTGCGCGTAATTTTCAATCCGCGTTTTTGGAATACCGGTCGTCAATCGCAAACCCATCATTAAACATTCTTGCACCATATCCGTTGCCGATAATTTCTTCGGCGTATGTAAGGCGTGGCCATGCTCGGCAACTTTTTTCAAATAAACTGCGGGCGCGCGGTGGGTTGTTGTCGAATGCTTTACGTCGTTCAAGGTCACCCGCCCATGCG
>Ga0206808_1046_pt1 | contig 20070 bp, 20 predicted proteins | sample Alteio_BWOrgCont_58_FD_152899 | JGI IMG/M metagenome (GOLD analysis project Ga0206808, IMG submission 152899) | Enriched cells from forest soil in Barre Woods Harvard Forest LTER site, Petersham, Massachusetts, United States -... | ecosystem: Environmental > Terrestrial > Soil > Temperate forest >...
CAACCATTTTTATGCAGGTTTGAGCGCTTCCGTTGATGTGGCCACGCAACAGGACAGCCTTTATAATATCGATAACAGCCTGATCAGGGCTAATCCATACATTAAATTCCAGGGTGATAGTTATAAAATAGACGTTGGCGTAAACATCGTCGACCAATTCGGTTACACTTCGGCCTTTTACATTTTTCCGGCAGCAAAGGCCGAATTACAGGTTATTCCGCAATATGTAAGGTTATTTGTCGAAGCAAAGGGCGATGTAAACCGCTCCTCGCTGCTTGATTTTTCTAACATTAATCCCTACCTGGGGCAGGATGTTCCGATCAAAAACTCAATCGACCGTTTGGATATTGCCGCCGGCCTGAAGGGTACCATTGTTCCCGGCCTTGCCTTCAAAGCAACTTTCTACCGCGATGAGATATCCGACATGCCGCTGTTTGTAAGCGATTTCGACCTGGCAAAAGGATATAACCGGTTTACGGTGATCTATGACGATGGGAAATCCCGTGTAAACGGCCTGACCACCGAACTTGACTACAAAGCATCGGACGATTTCGACATTTTCGGGCGTGCTGAATTTAAACAATACCAGATGGCTACTGTTGCCCAACCCTGGAACCTGCCGTCCTTTAAGCTCACTGGCGGCACAACTATTCATATCAGCAACCAGGTAAATGTTACAGGGATTATGTTTGTGCGTGGCTCGGCGCTGGATCCATATTCGATAGCGGGCACCGACGGAAAATCCACCACTATCGGCTCATTTGTCGATTTAAGCGGTGAAGTGGAATACAAGGCTACAAAAAGACTGTCGGTATTTGTACATGTAAACAACCTGCTCGACGGAACAAATGCAAGCTGGCTATACTATCCTGATTACGGATTTAATATATTTGGCGGCGTTGGGTTTAAGTTTTAGGACGCTGGGCCATGTGCGCCGCTGCTTTTTCCCATGGAGATTCCGGTAGGGCAAGCCATGGGCTTTTGATATTTTATAATAAACTGTACTTTTAACAAGGATGAATTTAGCCGATTACTTAAGCGAACTTTTAGGACAACAGGACGAAGTAAGCGTGCCGGGACTTGGCTACTTTATGCGTACGCGTATTAATGCATTTTACAATGATGCGGAGGGCCGGTTTTATCCGCCTTATCACCAGGTAACGTTTGTTCCACAGCCAAAGGACGATGATACATTTGCCAAATATGTTGCCGACAAAAAGAATATATCGCTGGCATCATCGCAATATTTTGTAGAGAAATTCATCACCAAATTAAGGGAAGAGGCGGCCAAAGGCAAGTATTTATTCGCCGACCTGGGTTCATTCCAGGGTGAACCGGACCACCTTGTTTTTAAACCAAACGACCGGATCCCGGCAGATCCGGAATTTTATGGCTATACGCCTGTCGAAGTTTTTAAAGTTGGGCAGCCCCTATCGGTCGATTCGAGGCAGCCGGTGTTTGAACACGTGAAAAATGGCACTCAGCCGGTCCAGGCCGGCCCGGCAGCCGTCGCTGTTCCGCCGCACGCTGTACAGCAACCCGACTATTTTGACGAAGACGCCGAGCCGAAAAAGCGTCTAAGCATTTGGACGATCGTTATTATCGCATTGGTAGTTTTAGCTGTGGGCGTTTTTGCCTTGTTCGAGCTCAAGCCGGCAGTGTTTGACAGCATAGTTGACGAATATCATAAACTGACAGACAAAAAGGATACCGTTCAGGCTGTTATCCGGCACGAGGTAAAACAGGCAAAGAAGGATACGGCAAAGAAGATGCCGGTAACCGCCGATACATCCGCAAAACCCGCTATCACGCCATTAAAGCAGGATACGGTGCCAAAACCGGCGTCCATCCGCTATGAGGCGGTAGCTGAAGAAGCCAGTCATGAAAAGGTGGCCGAGGCCGATGTTAAAAGACTAAAATCCCTCGGCTTCGATGCCTACATCCTTCCCTATATCCCTGGTACCGGCCTGTTAAAAAAAATTTCCGTCGGCCAGTATCCAACGAAGGAGGCAGCAGATTCCGTGATCAATGCCCTGGTAAAGTCGAGGGTGATTAAATTCCACCACGTGCCCGTAGAAATAAAATCAAATCCACAATAAATCCGACAATGACATTACTATTTCAAATAACCGACACAGCCCATAAATTAGCCGATACCATAAAAAACGCTGCCCAGGCAGCCGGCGCTCCAAAGGACGAAATCCGTTTTGGCGACCTGCTGGTAAAAGGCGGCTGGGTAATGGTCCCTATTGGTGTCTTGGCTATTTTAGGCCTTGTTATATTTTTTGAACGTTATTTTACAGTCCGCAAAGCTTCAAAAGACGATTCAAACCTGATGATACAAGTGCGCGCCAGCATTCTCTCCGGCAACCTGGAGTCGGCAAAAGCCATCTGTCGCAACAGCAATACGCCTCTTGGCCGCATGCTGCAAAAAGGCTTGCTTCGGATAGGACGGCCCATAAAAGACATTGAAGGCGCCATAGAAAACGTGGGCAAGTTGGAAGTATCGAAACTGGAAAAAAATATTGGTATTTTAGGCATTGTGGCCGGCATTGCACCTATGTTTGGATTCTTAGGAACCATCATAGGGGTTATTAAAATATTCTATGACATATCAGCGACGGGGGACCTGAGTATTGCAACCATATCAGGTGGCCTGTACGTCAAAATGATCACTTCGGCCGCAGGCTTGATGGTGGGAATATTGGCTTATGTAGGTTATCATATTTTAAATATTATGGTTGAAAGAGTGATATTAAGGCTGGAAACCGATGCCATTGAATTTATCGACCTGTTAGAAGAGCCGAGCAAATGAACCTAAGAAAGAGACAACGAGGTGTAGCGGCCGAGGTGCACACATCGGCGATGAACGACATTATGTTTTTCCTGCTGTTGTTTTTCCTGATAGCAGCAACCCTCACTAACCCTAACGTAATAAAGCTGCTGCTGCCGAAGTCGTCGACAGCCAAACCCATATCCAAAAAAACGCTGACGGTAACCATAAGCGAGGACCTACAATACACGGTTGACAACAAACCCATACAGATAGCCGACCTGCCGGGTATTTTGACAAACTATAAAAAATTGTCTCCCGACCTGACGATCATTTTACATGTTGATAAAACAGTTGCCATCCAGGACATTGTGGAAGTGATGGATATTGCGAACAAATTAAGTATTAAGCTTGTTTTAGCAACGGTAGCGAAGTAGAAGAATAAGCTAAAATTGATCCCGCACGTGCGGGATCGTTCATCGCCAAAAGGGAGCATGAGCCCGAGAGAAATGAATTACGAGGAAGAAAATAATTATCCAAAAGCATTTTTAGCAACCGGTATTATCCTCGCCGTGTTGCTGACGTTGTGCTATATCATTATTTTTCAAAATCCGCCGCCTATTGATGAAGGCACAGGAGGTATAGTGGTGAATTACGGCACGACGGATGCAGGTATGGGCAAAGACATCAACAGCGTTGAGGAGCCGTCGGTATCGCCAAAAGCTAACCTTACCCAACCAACCAAAGTAACCCCGGCCCAACCCACCGAGCAAAAAAGCGCGGTAAGCACCAGCGACGAAAAAGTGGTAACCCAGGACAATGAAGACGCGCCCGAAGTTGCCGCGAATGCAAAAAAGACAAGTCACCAGGTGGCAACCACCCCTGCTAAACCTGTAAAGAAAGAAGTGGTGAACCAGGCAGCTTTGTATAGAGGACCTTCAAAAACAGGCGATGGCGGCGGCGACGGCACAACCAATACGCCCGGCAACCAGGGAAGCAAAAATGGCTCTCCCTTAGCAAGCAACTATGGCGATGGCGGCAGCGGGAACGGCGTGAGCGGCACCCAATGGAGCTTTGTTGAGATGCCTGATGTGAAAAATCCAAACCGGATGCAGGGAACAGTAGTGATAGACGTCACGATAGATCCAAACGGAAATATAATCGAGGCCCATTCCGACCACAAAACACGCATGGGCGACCTCGAGCTTATCAACCAATGCATTAGTAAAGTAAAAAGCTCAAAGCTCACCTCAACTTCCCCTGCCTCCGGAAACCAAAAGGGCCAGGTTACCATCAAGTTTGATGTGGATTGATGCACACCGGAGCATTGTCCAAAGTTTTATATCAAAATCAACTCTTCGCTTGCGGTAGAGAGGGTCACCGAGCGAAGTCCCGCACGTGCGGGAGGGTGAGTCAACGTAGCGCGTCAACTACCGCCAATGCAACCGTTAACCTATATAACCTTGGCTCTTACGATGCCCCACTCAAATCGCCGGCCTCCAGTTGAATTATTGCTTTAATTAAATAAACATTCCTCTAACTTTGCCGCGTTTCCGTGGTGATCTGTTCGAAAGGGCGATGAACCATGATCGATCAACCATGAACTACCAGCAAACCATCGACTACCTCTACAGCCAACTGCCGCTGTTCACCCGCATCGGCCAGGCCGCTTATAAAGCTGATCTGAATAACACCATCGAACTCTGTAAGCGCCTTGGCGATCCGCAAAATAAATTCAAATCCATTCACGTGGCCGGCACCAATGGCAAAGGTTCAACCTCGCATATGCTGGCGGCTATTCTGCAAACTGCGGGCTACAAAACCGGTCTTTATACCTCGCCCCACCTGAAGGATTTCAGGGAGCGCACCCGCATCAACGGGCAAATGATCAGTGAACAGGAGGTGATCGATTTTGTGGCGGCACATCAGTCCGACTTTGAGGACATACGTCCTTCGTTTTTTGAGATGACTGTGGGCCTGGCGTTTGACCTGTTTGCCCGCAAGGAAATGGATATTGCCATTATCGAGGTCGGTTTGGGCGGCCGGCTCGATTCAACCAATATCATCACGCCCCTCCTATCCATCATTACCAACATCGGCTGGGACCATATGAATATATTGGGCGATACACTGCAGCTCATAGCGGCGGAGAAGGCTGGGATTATCAAACCCGGAGTCCCCGCAGTGATAGGTGAGTACCAGCCCGAGGTTGCCGAAATTTTCATCGAAAAGGCGAAGCAGGAGAACAGTCCTATCTCGTTCGCTTCAGAGCTTTTACAAGACGTTGCGGTCAAACAACCGTCTACCAATGAATTCCTCGAAGTTGAGCTGAAACCAATCGACCATGAAGGCCAGACTTTAAAGTTCGAACTTGACCTCACGGGCTCCTACCAGGTAAAAAACGTTAAAGCGGTGGTGTGCGCGATTGAGCAACTGCGCCTGCTGGGCTTTAAAATCAGGGACGAGGATATAAAGATCGCCTTATCCAAAGTGGGTTTGTTAACCGGCCTGCACGGCCGCTGGGAAACCTTAAGCAAACACCCGCTTACCATCTGCGATACCGGCCACAACCCGGAAGGTATCCGCGAGGTGCTTAAAAACATTGCCGGGGTAGCGTATGAGCAATTACATTTTGTCATCGGCGTGGTAAACGACAAGGACATCACCAAAATACTCGATATGCTACCAACAGATGCTGTTTACTACTTCTGCAAACCCGATATTCCACGTGGGTTGGAAGCTGAAAGCTTAAAGCTGAAAGCTGAAAGCTTTGGTTTGACGGGCGAAGTTTATCCATCGGTAAAGCAAGCCTTTTTAACAGCCCGGCAAAACGCGCTCGAAAATGACCTGGTTTTTGTTGGTGGCAGTACGTTTGTAGTAGCCGAAGTGGTTTAGCAGGACGGCCCCGCTCTTCTCAATCGCCTTAATAATATAAAACCGGCAAATTCCAGTCCTATCCCCAGTCTAATTAACATGCCGCGTAAAAAGTCCGGGAACTTTAAGTGTTCCACAAATAAACTTGGCAGTGTCGCCATCATCAGGCCACCGGCTATCATCAGCCTTATTATAAGCCTCGGAGGTTGTATAAATTTCATATTTCTTCAATTTGTTTTGATAATGTTTGTAACCTGTCTATGGTATCGCTTAATTTTTTTGCTTCTTTTTTAAATCTCCGGGGCCTCACCACAAAAATCAGGATGGTTATATAAACTAAGGCGAGTCCATAAGTCAGCAGGAGTGTAACCAGGTTGTTATGGACCATCTCGTACAGGTACAATAGCAAGCCTGTCGACGAAAGTGTCAGCCCGGCAACCTGCGTCTTTTTATAAAAATAAATTTGATTGAGCCGCGTCTGTTCCAGGAATTCGATAAACTCCTTGTTACTGCAATCGTCGAGCCGGTAAAACCGCTTTAGTGAACGAACGTTGGTAAATATCATCACGCCACAAGCAGCAATCAACAACCCCGTACCCAGGTAGGTAGTCAACATTTTAGGGTGAGCAAAAAACATGGCAAAGCCCATCACTGCCGCCGACAGAAAAGCCATGCCGATGATCCTGAATTTCTTAGACAATTTTTTATTGCGAAACTGCTTTACCATGCGCAATATCTCAGCTGACCCTGGTAAATTCCCTGTATCAGCTGTTTGCCAAAGCTGTTTTAAGTCATTCAAATTGTCCATGCGCTTTCAATTTAATGGCAAGTTTTTCTTTTATCCGGTGAATTCTCACCCTGGTATTGCCGTTGCTCAAGCCTATGATTGCGGCTATCTCCGCTTGCGGCAAGTCTTCGAGCACCAATGAAATGATGATCCTGTCTATTTCTTCCAGCGTGGCTATACATTGGTATAAGATCGCCAGTTTTTCGTGCTGTGATTCCTCGTGCGGGGCCGGCAGGTTTACAGGCAATTCCGTCTTCGGCATCTTTTTAGCGACCTCGAGCGCCCGCAGGCATTTATTGGTAGCTATCCTGAATATCCAGGTGCTGATGTGCGATTGGTTTTTGAAGGTCGACAGGCTTTGCCAGGCCGATATAAAAGTTTCCTGGGTAAGATCGCGGGCCTGCTCATCGTCGTTGACATAGCCCATGCACACCCGGTATATCTTAGGCGAATACTTTAAATAAATTTCTTCAAACTCCATTCAAAAGCTGTTTTGCAGGCCGCATTTTTCCCAATTTGCCGCGTTAGATACGAACATAAATATAATGTTACATCGTTTCATCCTGTTTTGTTAAACAGGGCTAACCAGGTGTTTATTGGGTCGGCGGCGACAGGTGGCTCCTATGGAGCCTTAAAATCGCTTTGATCTATGTCTATAAACAGGCGACTCCTCCGGGAAATGTCATTAAGTAAACGGAGCACTGGCGGTAATTGACGCGCTCCGTTTACTCTCCCGAATCCCGACCTCTGGTTGGGACTTCGCTCGTTCTGCCCTCTCTTCCGCGGGGCGGAAAAGAGGGTGAAGATCAATAATTTCCTAACTTAATGGTATTGCCTTTCCGCGTCAAGTCTTAGAGCAAAGCACAAGATACTCGTTCTGAGTAGTTGTTATGGATGGAAGCTTAACCCACTAAAAAATTATCGAATCAAAACCCCAGAGGGGTTCCCTGTTTATAGAAAAAGAAATAAGACGATTGGGCTCCATAGGAGTCTCCTACGCCGCCAGCCATCGCCGACCGGGCTATGTAACGACTTTGTTCCGCGAATCGATCCCGGTAATTTATTCCTTTCAAATTTCTTTTAAAACCCTAATTTTAGCAGCAAACAAACCATCCAAAAACCCATGAATTACCAACCCTCGGCAGATCGATACAAAAACATGCAATACCGCCGCTGCGGCAAAAGCGGCATCAAATTACCTGCGGTTTCGCTGGGCCTGTGGCACAATTTCGGCCATGTGGACGTGGCCGAAAACTTCCGCAAAATATTGCACCTGGCCTTTGATAGCGGCATCACCCATTTCGACTTAGCTAATAATTACGGACCGCCGCCGGGCTCTGCCGAAGAAAACTTTGGCCGCCTGTTACACGAAGATTTTCATGGCTACCGTGATGAACTCATCATATCCACCAAAGCCGGCTATTATATGTGGGAAGGTCCCTACGGCGAATGGGGTTCCAAAAAATACCTTGTGTCCAGCCTGGATCAAAGCCTCAAACGCATGCGGCTGGAATATGTCGACATTTTTTATCACCATCGCCCTGATCCGGATACCCCGCTCGAGGAAACCATGAGCGCGCTTGATTTGATCGTACGCCAGGGGAAGGCGCTATACGCCGGTATCTCCAATTATCCCGCCGATGAAGCCGATAAGGCCATCGCAATTTTAAAGCGGCTGGGTACCCCCTGCCTCATCCATCAGCCCAAATACTCCATGTTTGAACGCTGGGTTGAAGGCGGCTTATTGGACGTGCTGGAAAAGGATGGCGTAGGCTGTATCCCGTTTTCGCCGCTGGCGCAGGGGCTGCTCACCAATAAATACCTCCATGGCATTCCCGAAGATTCAAGGGCTGCAAAATCAACCGGCTTTTTACAGGAAAACCAGGTTACCGAAGGGCGCGTTCACCAGGCCAAACAACTGAACAAAATAGCCGAACACCGCGGCCAAACGCTTGCGCAAATGGCATTGGCATGGCTGCTGAAAGATCAAAGGGTCACATCGGTACTAATCGGCGCCAGCCGCCCAGAACAATTGGCCGACTCCTTAAAATGTTTGGATAACATTGAGTTCTCGCCGGAAGAACTGGCTAAGATTGAAGATATACTAAAATAATTTTTGTCATCTCAAAAGCTTTTGTCATCTCGACGTCAGGAGAGATCTCCTATACGCCAGGCTAACGAACTTTACATAGGGGTTAGCGCATCGTTAAGACAGTTGAAACGATCGGTTTAAAAAAATGGACACTATCGACTGGGGAATAATCGGTTGCGGCGATGTAACCGAGCGAAAAAGCGGGCCGGCATTCAACAAAGTGCCGGGCAGCAGGCTTTTAGCCGTAATGCGCCGCGATGCGGAAAAGGCGGCCGACTATGCCGCCCGGCATGGCGTGCCGCACTGGTACGACGATGCATTCGCGCTGATGAACGAGCCAGATTTAAATGCAATCTACATCGCCACGCCCCCCGATTCTCATGCCGGTTACGCCGTGGCGGCCCTTGAAAGGGGTTTTAATGTTTATGTAGAGAAACCGGTTACCCGAACAGCCATCGAGGCTCGCCGGATCGCGGAAGCCTTGCAGCGGCACCCTAATCAAAAGCTAACCGTTGCGCATTACCGTCGTGCTTTACCCATGTTTTTGAAAGTTAAAGAATTGCTGGACAATAACCTGGTTGGCGAGGTCCGCACGGTACAGATCAGGATGTGGCAAAGCCGCAAGCCTCCACTTATAGCCAATACCGCTGTCAACTGGCGTGTGATGCCTGAAATTTCCGGCGGGGGCTATTTCCACGACCTTGCCCCCCACCAAATCGACCTGATGCTGTTTTATTTCGGCGAGCCGGAACGTTACCATGGTTATTCGCTCAACCAGTCGGGCGCCACCCCTGCCGACGACCATGTATGCGGCGAGATATGGTTTAAAAACAACATCATCGTCAACGGTTCCTGGTGTTTCAATGTCGCCGAAAACCAAACCACCGATACTTGTGAGATCATCGGCACCAAAGGCAAAATCACCTTCCCATTTTTTGGTAACTTCATCAGCTATAAAACTGATCACGACGAACAAACGCTAAACTTTACCCATCCGGAACATATCCAGCAGCCGATGATCGAAAAAATAGTGGCTTATTTTAACGGACAGGGGCCTAATCCCTGTTCGATTGAGGAAGCTATCGTATTGATGGATGTGATGGATGCGTTTACCGCGAATAAATAAAAATATTTCTTCAGTCAGTCAGTAATTAAACGCAAATTCTGAATATGAAAACGAACATTATAAAATTTTCAATTGGAGTGCTGATGATCGTATCTCTATATTTTATTATCCCCTCGGATAAAGATGGCTTTTGTAAGTATCAAAAAGAGTTTAACAAAAAAGAATTTTTAGGATTGATCGTAAGAAAGTTTTATGATCACGCTCAACACTCAGTACCATTGATTATTTTGAGGAACTTAAAAAACAAGTCAGTCGACACGATTGATTTTGCAGGCGACACATCGAGTGTTTTTACTAACCTTACAGAATCTGATACGATTTACAAAAAAGCTAACTCAAATGCCATCTTGCTGAAAGTTAATGGAAATTTAAAAAAGGTCGGAAATGTGGATTTCGATTGTAAGGATAAATAACAAAATCGCCATCGTAGCCCCCATTGGTCGAAATATAGCAAAGCGTAATTGAATTATTGAAGGTGTTCGTGTACTGTCAGTTTTTCAACGTCCGTTAACGGCATTTCCCCTACTTCATCCAAAAATTGATAAATCGCTTTCAAAGCAGTAACTTTATAAAAACAAAGCTATGCTAAGAATAGACAGAATTACTTCAGACCCCACAATTATGACTGGAAAAGCTTGTATAAGGGGAATGCGGATAACCGTTTCGCTAGTTCTGAACCTGATCGCGAATGGAATGAGCAAAGCAGACATCCTGGCCGAGTATCCTGCATTGGAACCAGAAGATATAGATCAGTGTCTGAACTATGCAGCTTACCTGGCCGAGGAGGAACTTTACACCATCCACAAAGTTTCCTGAATTGCGTTTTCTTTTGGACATGGGTATTGCGCAAAGCGTGTCAGTGTGGCTTAGGTCGCTTGGGCACGACGCCATTCATTTGAATGACGAGGGCTTATTCAAATTGGCGGATAATTTTATTCTTGAAAAAGCCATCGAAGAGGATAGGATAATTGTAACCACCGACATGGATTTTGGTCAATTACTATCGTTGAATGAAGCATTGTCTGCATCAGTTATCCAATTCAGAACTTCAACGTTTACGCCGATCGATATAGGTACCAAACTAGAACTATTCTTTGAAAAGTTTCCAATTCAGCCGAACGAAAAAAAGTTCATATTAACCTTTGAAGACAATAGATTGAGGTATAGAAAACTCCCGTTCAAGTAGTCCTCGCTCTCTCGTAGAAGTTACTTGCGCGAAACTTTCACCAGAATCTCATTTTCGGACTTCCGGACTTTCTGTCCCGATAGCTACCGGGATTCGGACTTCCCACTCAAAAACTTATCCCCAATCTCACTGCCGATTTGATATTACTACCGCTGTTAAACGAGGTACCATACATCAACCTGAAATTAAGGTATTGCACGCCAACACCCAGCTCTGCGTAGTTCTTCAACTCCGGTGTGCTCAGGTAATTGATATCTACTATTTCCTGCAGCTTTAATTTACGGATAAGCGGGACCTTATTGAGGATAAAACCGGAAAAGTTTTGTTCGATATGCCCTTCAACATATTCGGTGCGGGTGCTGAAACCATAATAGTTCAGCAGCAGGAAGCTGTCGATCCCGCTTTTATAAAACAATACTTCGTTGCCTGCAAATTGCTGATAGTCCGTGTAAAAAAGACTGTTGCTGTTGATGAATTTACCGGCGCCCACGTAAAAAGATGTATTGCCAAATATCCCATCGGGGATGTTCGTTTTGGAAACATCTACTGAAACAAGGTCATAATCCACATCCGAACCCAGCACACCGCTGATGCCTTTTACATAATTGAAGCCTACTGTTGGGTATGGCGATGGTAGGTAATACCGCCCATTAGGGAAGGTTTCGTATTTGTCGCTGAAATCGTAGGTAGTCCGGAAGGTAAACTTAAAACTTTGGTTTTCGGGAAACAACGGCACATTTTGGCCTGGCAGCAAAGGATTATTGCTGGTATAGCTGTGGTTGCCCGGGTCGAAAAAGCTGTACGCCGATGTATTGGGCAGCCATTTACGATCAGCCCATTCCAATCCTGCAGTTGCCAGCCAGCCGCCGGTTATGCGCCGGTGCAGCGATGCCGACAGGTATTGCTTTTGATAGAGCTTTTGGTAGTTCTCCCGTTCAAACAGGCTGTAAAGCGAATTTACAAACGGAGAGATCGGATCGGTACCGTTCAGATCGGTGATCTCCGAACCACCTTTAATATTCAAATCAAAACTACCTATGGGCGCATTCAGCCCCGCGCTGCCGGTAAATATATGATCGCTGAAACCGTAGCCTGCCCTGGCGTCAACCTCCAGGAAGCGGCGGTTCACCGAATCGATCCGCCTCCTGAACGATGCGCCATAACTGAGCGCGAATCCCTGCACAGTATTGAATTTTATCGAAGTTAGCAAAGGGTCCAGGTAGTAAAACTCGTGGTTGTACCGGTCACTATGCCGGTAGCCTCCCAACAGCAGTGCCGAGGGCTTAAACTTATTGTTCACACTGTCGAGCGAATCAAGATAGGGTTTGGATTCGCGCTTACGGGCAAGGACGGCTTTTTTCTGGTAGTCGGTTTTTTCTTCTTCCGTCAGCGGGATCGGCCTTTCGTTCTCCCAGTAGATCGAGTCTTTTTTGTTTGATCCCTGGTTGATCCGGAGGACCTCCTTAAATTCCTTTTTGGTGAAGCTGGGTTCGAGGTCGTAATCCTTAAACACAGAGATAAAATAACCGCCTATCTTAAACCCGAACAAACCCGCGGTAAACTCAAATTTTACTGACGATGGCAGCCATACCTTTTGGTCCACCGGGATAAACTGCTCATTTACGCGCAGGGTATCCACAAAATTGATATTCTGTTTTTTGGTGATGAACAAATCGAGCCCGTAAAGGCGCCAGTCGTCCTCATTGATATAAATATATCCCTGGAAACAGGCGTCATAGCTGCGCCTCGGGATTACCATGATCTTGTCGATCGTTTCGCCGTTTTCTGTCGAAAAGCCAATGTATTTATATCGGTAATAAAACAGCGCATTGTCGGCTACGGGCGAAACAACGGGCCGGTTACTAAGGCCGCCCCAATCCTGGTTATTCTCGTAAAAATTCACCTTGATGTCCGATGCCCGGTTATAACTGAAAGCCCGGTTGCTACCCGAAACTTTTGACGAGATCATCTCTTCGTGCACATCATCAGGCTTCCGGAAGCTGTATTTCGATTCGGATTCCGAAAGGTAGACGATGCCCCTGCGGTTGGAGTCGAGGCCGTTCTCGCGGGCAGCCTTTTGAATGTCGAAGCCCATAAATTTTTTTGGCGCAGCAAGCAGCTTTTGCAGGCCTTTGATATATACTTCGCAGGTATAGGTATTTACCTCGTTTAAATGCGCCTTGCGGCGTTTTATGGTTTTGCGGATGATGGCATAAGCCGGGTCTTCTCCTCCGCCGCTTACCGTTACATCCTTTAACTGGTAGGTTTCTATCGCAAGGACAACATTAATCACTTTAGTGGCCAAAACCTCAATATGCCGGCTTTCCTGTTTATATCCTACAGCCTTGTATTGCACGTCATAAACGCCGGGCTTCAGCTGCAAAATATATTGGCCGTCGCTATTGGCCGATGTGCCTTTAGTGGTGTTTTTGATATAGATGCTGGCGAACGCGACCGGTTTCCCGTTAGCATCGGTTACCGCTCCGCTGATCGATACCTGTGCAAAAGCCAGACTACAAAAGAATAAGGATATAGTGAAAAGTAAGGTGAATTTCATCAAAGCAGCTGTTTATGCTAAGATGAAACATATTTACCAAAAGTTACAGGCCGGTTTTGTTAATTATTGTTAAGGCTGATTACGAAGCAAGCCAACACTCGACCAACTGCTACTGCTACCGTCTCTGCCACTGGACACCCTAATCTCTAATCTCTAATCAACTAACCTCTATCCCCCAATCATCTCCAGCAACTGGTCATCATTAATGATAGGTATATTCAGCTTTTGTGCCTTTTCGAGTTTAGCAGGACCCATATTTTCCCCCGCTACCAGGTAGTTGAGCTTGGCCGAAATACTGCTGACTATTTTGCCGCCGTTCTGTTCTATAATATCCTTCAATTCGTCCCTTGAGTATTTTTCAAATACGCCCGAAATAATAAAGGTCTGCCCGGCAAGTGTATTACTGGCTAACGTTACTTCTTTTTCTTCGGAAGCAAATTGCAGGCCCTGTGCCATCAGCTTAGCAATCTCGGCTTTATGCCCCTCGTTGGCAAAATACTCCATTATGCTCAGTGCAATACGTTCGCCTATCTCTTCAGCCGTGGTCAGTTCCTCCAATGATGCACTGGCGAGGCTGTCGATATTTTTAAAATGAACGGCCAGCTTTTTAGCCACCGTGGCGCCTACATACCTGATGCCTAAACCAAATAACACTTTATCAAAAGGCATCTCCTTTGATTTTTCAATGCCATCCAGCATATTGGTTATCGACTTTTCACCAAAGCGGTCCATTTTTTTCAAATCGTCCGAATGGTCTTTTAAGCTGTATATGTCGCTGATATGGCTGATAAATCCCTTTTGGTAAAGTGTTTCAATAGTCTCATCTCCAAGCCCGTCTATATTCATCGCCTTGCGATCGATAAAATGCTGCATTTTGCCAACGATCTGCGGCGGACAACCTTCGTCGTTTAAGCAATAAAAAGCAGCCTCGCCTTCCTTACGTTCAAGCAGGGTGCCACATGCAGGGCAATGAGTAATATAGCTAATGGCTGCCGCTCCTGTTTTCCGTTTGTCGAGGTTTACACCTGTTATTTTGGGGATGATCTCGCCTCCTTTCTCCACGTAAACCCAGTCGCCTTCGTGCAATTTCAGCCGTACTTCAATCTCATCGGCATTATGCAGGGTGGCCCTTTTTACTGTCGTGCCGGCCAGGAATACCGGTCTTAAATTGGCTACAGGTGTAACTGCCCCGGTCCGGCCTACCTGGTAGCTAACGCTGAGGAGCTCGGTTTCGGCCTGTTCGGCTTTGAATTTATAGGCAATGGCCCATCGCGGCGATTTGGCAGTAAAACCAAGCTCTTCCTGTTGGCCCAGGCTGTTCACTTTAATTACGATGCCGTCAATATCATAGCTCAAATCAAACCGGCGCTTATCCCATTCCTTAATGAATGCAAATACACCGTTAATATCGCTGCAAAGCCTGCTGTGTTCGTTTACATGAAAGCCCCAGCTTTTCACAGCCTCCAGGCTTTCCCAGTGGGTCTTGAACAAAGACCTGTCTGTATATAAAAAGTACAGGAAACAATCCAGCGGCCGTTTGGCAACCTCTGCCGAGTCCTGCATCTTGATGGTGCCAGACGCGAAGTTTCGTGGATTAGCATAGGGAAGCTCGCCATTTTCTATGCGTTCGGTATTGAGCCGTTCAAAGGCTTTCAGGTGCATAAATACCTCGCCTCTTATTTCAAAGTGATCCGGATAGCTGCCCGTGTGCAGTCGTTTAGGAATGGTGTTGATCGTCCGGACATTCATGGTAACATCATCCCCCTGAATGCCGTCGCCGCGGGTTACGGCGCGCACCAACTTACCGTCTTCGTAAGTAAGGCTCATCGAGAGCCCGTCGAACTTCAGCTCACACACGTATTCAAAGCTGTCGCCGATGGCTTTCTTTATCCGCTGGTCAAAATCAAGTAATTCCTGTTCGTTATAGGTGTTTCCCAGCGAAAGCATGGGCCACTTATGCTTTATGGTTATAAATTCTTTGGTGATGTAGCCGTCTACTTTTTGTGTGATGGAATCAGGATCAGCAAACTCGGGAAACTCCTTTTCAAGCCGGCCGAGTTCTTCCAGTTTTTTATCAAAGTCAAAATCGCTGATGGTGGGCATAGCCAATACATAGTAGCTATAACTGTGCTGTTTAAGCTCAGCGCCAAGGGATGCTATCCGGTTCTTTGCTTCTGAAGGTGACATGGAGCGAAAGTACAAAATTAGTTTATTTGTTAATTTACCAGCTGGCACAATCGGTCAAAATCGGCCAAGCTAATGGGAAAATCTGGCATCCGTAAATCTGGCTGTAAAACTTACTCAAACATCGATTTCCCTGACAACCACACCGCCAGAAATTTTCACCAATATTCCATAAAATTCGAAAAAAAATTTAAACTGTATGCGATTTGGTTTGTCTTACATTAAATTCAAAATAAATCACTATGAAGAAGATCACAAGAATTCTGATGTTGTTCCTGGCATTGAGCACATTTGCAGTTGCCAGAAGCGCTGCCCAGGAAGTAGTTGTCGGGGCGCGGCTGTACAACCACCCCGCTGATGTAAGGCCGCCACGGCCATCGCCCCGTCATTTTTGGGTAGCCGGCGAATGGGCGCCAAACGGCGGCACCTATGTTTGGCATGCAGGATACTGGGCATTGCCCCCCCGTCCCGGAGGCATGTGGATCAGGGGCCACTGGCGTCGCCGTCCGGGTGGTTGGGCCTGGATTCCGGGCCACTGGGCTTAATCGGGTTTAATATTTGTAAAAAGCGGCTGTTCTAAACGGCCGCTTTTTTATTGATCAGTTGTCGTTGTCTTTGTGGTAAATGTCATTGGGATGATCATCCCACCTGGAATTTTTGGGGTATCCAATATTTGTATATTCCCCGATATCCATTGCTTTTCTTTAATGTCGCTTATCCACCCTGTAACTTTATTCACTTTAATATCGGTCAAAGTGGTTCCGCTAAGTTCGTATTTCATCTGTAAACCATTTATTTCTAAAGGCTTTGCGGTCGTGTCTGAAGACATAGTGCCATCGCCATAAACCTCATAAACAGCTGCCGTTTCTTCAAACAGCCGGTAAATGGTTTGTAGTTTCATCGGGTATGGCGCCCTTAACTCAATACTTACCGTCCATTGTTCATTTTTCGAGACAGGCTTGTCCGGAAATACCTCCAGGCCTTGCTCCAAAATACCCCCGATGGCATTTTCACCAAATGAATGCTCAAATTGGCTCGTTAGCTGCCCGCTTTTAGTAGAATCGCGTATGGGGTAGCTATTAACAGCTGCTGTTATCACTTCGTTGATGTGTTTTATCGATTTGACCTTGCCCTTCGCACTCATCGCCAATTCAAATGGCTTGTTGATCATTTTTAACAATATTAATGAGGGAGTGTCCAACTTTCCGGACGTTACGGTGTTCATTTTGATCGTTGTATCCGCCATGCTGATGCGCATATCAATTGATTGGTAACTGACGTCCATCAGGTAAACAGCGTCCTGAATGGCTGTCACTTTGAACGCCAAACGCAGGGTAACTGACACATTGACCCTGTTTTCGCTACCATTTACCCCTTGTACGTTGGTAGAAGTGGTAGAACTGGTCAGATAATATGTTTCACCGATGGTCAAATGCAGGGAAGGCCGGGCTTTTTGCGCAAAACTGTAAGTAAATAAAATAGCGAAGCCGAATGTTAGCGTGAATTTCATATTGATTGATCGTATCTGCAGTAAATATATTGATGTAAACGGCTGAAAACTGAAAATATTTGCAGCTTAGGCTGGTGCTGAACGCTCCGGTGGAGGCTATAAACAACCTGGAATCCTTGATTGCGGCTACCAAAAACAGAAATAGCCAGGCTCTCAACCCTGGCTATAACTCAAACTAGCATTATCATTAAATATTCACTCAAGGACTATTACGCAAAAACTGTATAAAGTGTTACAAAAAAAATGCTCAAGCAGCAACGCCTGAGCAATAAATACTTATTACTAGAATTTCAACCGGAAAAAACTAAAAGCATTAAAACATGCTTTTACGCTTGATCATCGAAATACTTGTTTTGATGATGAAAAAAATGGGGATTATCTGTATGCTAATACCGACCCACATTAAAGTACTCATGTTGTTAAGATTTTAATTAATAATTTATCACAAAAATCGTACCTGAAAACAAATTACCGAGGTAGAAAGCTTGTAACTTTTAATTGTCTATTCAATTAGTAGTTTAAAATTTGGATAATTAAAGTTACTGTAAAATAATTTGAAAAACAATAAAAAATTTCATAAATATTTTCAGGTCAAATTTTTGGTAAATTTTCCTGGTTGTTAAATATTTTCCTAAGATTAGAACATGCTTTTGGGGCTAAAGGCATTATTGGTGGATATTTCTTACTAATCAATATTATTTAATTACAAATAAATATTAAATAGCCGGTTTTCAAGCTGAGTACTGGTTGCCTTTTTAGTGTTAAAACCTGGTTTGACGTAGGAAAGTTGCCTATGATCCGCTCGGCGCCACAACTTCCTTTGCCAGCATAGCCTCTTTGATATACATCACCGGTGCACTGCCGTAGCTCAGGAATTTTTCGTTAAAGTCCTTCAGTTTATACTTATCGCCCATCTTCTTCTTATAGGCTTCGCGCAGGTCGATGATCTCTTTATAACCTGTGAAATAACTATCCAACTGTACGCTGGTTTCCCTAACCCTTTTCCATTTTCCATCTGCCTCGGCCTGTTGCTGAAAGGCTTCGTGCATAAGTAATTTTAGTGCATCCTGCTTGGACATATTCTGACAATGAACGCCATAATCCAATATAGCATTGCAAACCGACCGTAAGTGCCATTTATACCACATCAACCGCATCTCAGGCTCGTCGTTGTCGTATCCGGCATCCAGCATCATTTCTTCACTGTATACAGCCCATCCTTCAATCATCGTCGTATTCCCAAAAACCGATTTGATCAGGCTCGGGGCTTTGTTGGCATCAACCAGCTGCACATAGTGGCCGGGGATGGCTTCGTGCATGCACAATATTTGTAAGGTATAATCATTGTACTCGCGTAAATAGCTTTCAGCCTTCTCAGGCGGCCAGCCATTCAGGCTGCCTACATTAAAATACGAGTTGCCGTCCTTATCATACGGCCCGGGTGAGCTCATCGAAGCACCCGCCACCCCTGCCATATAGCCAGGTTCTTTCCTAACCACCAGCGGTTTTGACGGATCGAGTGTTAAAAGGTCCTTTGCTTTTACAAATGCAGTAAGTTTTGGAAGTGTATTTTCGATTGTCGATTGAAATTTATCGGGCTCAGCGTGCTTCGCCGAAAGGGTATCTATCACCATCGCTATCATATCGAGCGAGTCAGAGGGCATCGGTTTTGTCCCGAAATACTTTGGCCAAAGTTTTTTACTGATCGTCGCCATAGCGTGATGTATATCCTTTTTGCGTTCAACAGCAGCATTATAGATCTGCTGAGGCGACGATTCCGACTGAATATCATACTTAAATTTATCGGCATAAAGATCTTTCCCCAGGCGAAAACTGCGGGGGTGATCATTTTTTAAATTTTTCAACCATTCCGCAAAAGCCTGCACCGCGTCGGCCGTTGTCTTGGCCCTGTCGAGCATCTGTTTTTGCTCTGGTTGCGGGATAGTGGATTTTTTAAGCGAATCCTCAAAATCCTTTTCAAATACGCTTAAACCTCCCAGATGCTGGTCAATGGCCAGTTCAGTCAAATCGCTTACAGGATCTTTTATTTGTTTCTCTGCTTCTTTGTAATACGCCGGCACATTGGCCATTTTTTCGTAAAAATTGCGAAGGCGTTTGGCCAGGGGGGCGTAGTGCTCATTTAAAATATAAGCAAATGTACCTGTCACGTTATACGACGAGGGGTCCCATTGGTAGGCCTTTAGCTGCTGGATGCTCCATTCAATCGATTCCAATTCGTTTTCCATCATGTGATAGTCTATCTTGTTGGCATCGTTCAAAGTGGTTACTTCAAAGCGGCTTAATGAGTCGAGCTGTACCTTGGCATACGTAAGCAGCTTATCGCGGCTTTGATCGTTAGGAATCAGCAGTAGACTATCGTATTTATGAAATCCTTCTGAAGTCGCCCAGTCCGGGCTTAGCTTCCATAATCCGTTAAGGAAATTACTTTCATAAGCGATAAACGAGCCATCGTCCTTGCCGCCCTGCGGACCCACCGCGCTATCCTTCTTACACCCGACAAAAAGGAGTATTGTAATTATGGCAGTAGAAATATATTTTTTTATCACCTTATGTTCAGTTTATATGTTGGATGGCATAAACTTAAAACATTTAACGCAAAAAAATCAAAACGATTAAAAAAGCCATTGTAAAAATTCAAGCGATGTTGTCTGCAGGGCGTCCAAATAATCGATATTTTTGGCAACTTTTGGAGCAGTTTTTTGTTCAGTAAAAATAAAATAGCCCGATGCATGGACAACAAGGATAAACTAATTATCAGCGAATTAACCAAATTACTGCTGGGCGGCACTGCCCACATATCTTTAAGTGATGCGTTAAAGGGACTAAAGCCGGGCCTGCGCGGGGTAAAACCCGAAAAAATGCCTTACAGCATATGGCAATTGGTTGAACACATCCGGATTGCACAATGGGACATGCTCCTTTTTTGTAAAGACACGGAACATAAATCTCCCAATTGGCCG